>Ga0209231_1000040_pt1 | contig 98887 bp, 81 predicted proteins | sample Deesub45470m_DNA_FD_188086 | JGI IMG/M metagenome (GOLD analysis project Ga0209231, IMG submission 188086) | Deep subsurface microbial communities from North Pacific Ocean - 450_OLKR46/470m Metagenome (SPAdes) (version 2) | ecosystem: Environmental > Terrestrial > Deep subsurface > Unclassified ...
TTAGAAACTGTTATATTTACAAAATAAGTTACAAATATATGGCAATTTACGAATTTAAGACTACAGTTTACCAAACAGCTAAATTCTGCTATAAAAATAATTATCTTTGACGCTCAAAAATAATTACAGATGAAACGACCATGAGTAAAAATTTTCTCACACAGGAGAATGATTATCTTGGGAGTTACATGTGACCAAAAAACAATAAAATAAACACATGAAAATTTCTTACAATTGGCTTAAAGACTACATAAATATAGACCATCTTTCTATTGAACAACTTTCGGAACTATTAACTAATTGTGGATTAGAAGTAGAAGGTTATGAAACTATAGAAAGCATTAAAGGTGGGTTAAAAGGGTTGGTGATAGGAGAAGTAGTTGCAAAAGAAAAACATCCTGATGCGGATAGATTGAGTGTTACTAAAGTGAAAGTCAGTGAAAATGAGCCTTTGTTGAATATTGTTTGTGGAGCTCCAAATGTTGCTGAAGGTCAAAAAGTAGTTGTTGCTCCAGTTGGGTGTACTATTTATCCGCTAGAGGGAGAACCTTTTAAAATTAATAAGTCTAAAATTAGAGGACAGGTTTCTGAAGGAATGATTTGTGCTGAAGATGAAATAGGATTAGGAACATCGCATGATGGAATTATGGTGCTGAATGGAGATGCGACCATTGGCAAACTAGCTAGTGATTTATTTGGAGTAGAAACAGATGTAATTTTTGAGATAGGATTAACTCCTAATAGAGCAGATGCTACCAGTCATATTGGTGTAGCAAGAGATATTGCTGCAGTTTTAAACCAAACTACTACAAAAAAATTAGCGGTTAACTTTCCAACTGTAGATGATGTAAAGGCTGCTAATAACAATTTGACGGTTGAGGTAAAAGTAGAAGATAAAGAAAGATGTCCGCGTTATTCATCCTTATCAATAACTAATGTTGAGGTAAAAGAATCTCCCAATTGGCTGAAAAATAAATTATTGAGCATAGGTTTAAACCCAATTAATAATGTGGTTGACATCACCAATTTTGTGTTGCACGAAACAGGTCAACCACTTCATGCTTTTGATGCGGATAAAATAGCGGATAAAAAAATTATAGTTAAAACAGTAGTTGATAAAACAAAGTTTACAACCTTAGATGGAACAGAAAGAACATTATCCGATCAAGATTTAATGATTTGTGATGCCGAAAAACCACTTTGTATTGCTGGAGTTTTTGGCGGAGCTACAGCGGGAGTAACAATTAACACTAAGCAAGTGTTTTTAGAAAGTGCTTATTTCAATCCGGTTACTATCAGAAAAACATCTAAAAGACATGGGTTAAATACAGATGCTTCTTTTAGATATGAAAGAGGAGCTGATCCAAATATTACCATTTATGCATTGAAAAGAGCAGCTCAACTTATTCAGCAAGTTGCAGGTGGAACAATAGCTTCAGAAGTGAGTGATGTTTATCCTGAAAAAATTAATGATGTTGAATTTGTTTTTAATTATAACAATTGCGATAAATTAATTGGAAAGCAACTAGACAGAGCTCTTATTAAAAATATTATTACATCTTTAGGTATAACTATTATAAAAGAAAATGAGAATGAGTTGGATCTTAGTGTCCCTCCATTTAAAGTGGATGTTACTCGAGAAGTAGATGTGATAGAAGAAATTTTACGTGTTTATGGATATAACAATGTGGAAATTCCATCAAAAATGACTACATCTATCACTCAAAAACCAGTGCCTGATAAAGAAAAAATTGTTAATACGATATCTGATTTGCTTGTAAACAAAGGCTTTAATGAGTTGTTTTCTAGTTCATTAACTAAAAAATCTTATTACGACAATCAAACAGAAGATTTGGTAGAATTACTTAATCCGTTGAGTAATGAATTAGGCGTAATGCGAAAAACATTGCTGTATAATGGTTTAGAGACAATAGTATTTAATCAAAACAGAAAAAGTCCTGATTTAAGCTTGTTTGAAATAGGTAAAGTTTATTCAACAGTGGATGGAAAGTTTAATGAAACCAATTGTTTGAGCTTGTTTGTTACCGGAAAGCAACATCCTGAAAACTGGAATACGACTAAAGAAAATAGTAATTTTTATCACTTAAAAGGAGTTGTTACTGCTTTGTTAGAAAGATTTGGAATTGAAGAAGATAAAAGCGTTAGTGATATATCAACTTCCAATAATTTTGCATACGGATTAACCTTTTCTATCAACAATAAAGCATTGGTTCAATTGGGTGAAGTTAGTTCTGAACTTCAAAAACAATTTGAAATTAATCAGCCTGTATATTTTGCACAAATAAATTTAGATGAGTTTATTAAAATCATTAAAAAGTATAGTGTAATATATCGTCCAATAAGTAAGTTTCCTCCTGTAAGAAGAGATTTATCTTTATTGTTAGATACCCCAACAACATACGAAGCATTAAAAATAGCAGCATTTAAACAAGAAAAAAGACTACTTAAAAAGGTGAACTTGTTTGATGTTTACGAAGGAAAAAACCTTGAACAAGGAAAAAAATCGTATGCTATGAGTTTTATTTTTCAGGATGAAAACAAAACATTAACAGATAATGAGGTAGATAAAGTGATGCAAAAATTGATTTTTACTTACACTAATGAGTTTAATGCGGTTGTAAGATAACTACACATTTTAGTATAATTCTTGGGTTCTTAAGGCTAAGATTTTTAAGAGTTTAGTTAAATTTTTTTGATTATATTTTAAATAAAGGTTATATTTGTTCCTTAAGAATTAATCTAATTATTAACTAAAACTTTAATACTATGAAAAAACTTTCACTATTTTTAGCGATGACCCTGACTGGAGCTATTGCTTTTGCTCAGGTGATTTTTCAAGTGCAATCTCCAGCTCCATTGATGGGGAATTATGCACTTACTTGGGCAGATCCAGGAGGAAACGATTGGGCAACGCCAGATTTAAATAATCCAGCAAATGCTGTTACAAGCACATTACAATTTGTTGATGCTCCAGGAGGAGATACAATTGCTTGTGCACCACCTTTATCCACTAATTTAACTGGAAATATTGCAGTTGTATATAGAGCTAGTTGCGAGTTTGGAGCAAAAGCTTTAGCAGCACAAAATGCAGGAGCTATAGCTGTTATTATAATAAATAATATAGCTGGACCACCAGTTGCAATGGGTGGAGGAGCTAGTGGACTTTCGGTTACGATTCCTGTAATTATGATTTCAGATGTTGACGGTGCATTATTAAGAAATGACATCATTGCTGGTAATGTTACCGGATTTATAGGTAGCAAAGTTGGGTTATTCGCTGATGATTTAGGATCAACTAGAGCAGATGTGTTGATGGCTAGAAGATTTTCTAACTTATTACCACTTTCTCAGAATGCAACGGAGTTTAGTGTTGCTACTGGTGCATGGGTAAGAAACTATGGTAACCAAACTCAAAATAATGCAGAGTTAAAAGTTGAAGTTTCTTTAGGAGGTGTTCCTCTTTTTGCTGATAGTGCTGCTATTAATGGGCTAGCACCAAATGATTCTATTTATGTTTCTTTAGCGTCATTTTCTCAAGCAGTTTATACGGCTGGATATTATACAATGACTTACACTATTACTACTCAAAATGCTGATGGAGATCCTAATGACAATGTGATTTCAGCAGATTTTATGTTAGATAATGCTGTCTATTCTTATGGAAGAAGAGATGAAAATAATGGTCAGTTATTAAGTCCTGCAGGTTATAGACCTGGTACTTTTACTAGTGGATATGAAAATTGTTTAGCTTTTAGTGATCCAAATGCAAGTAGGTTACAAGCTAATGGAATGACTTTTTCTGTTACAGCAAGCACTGGTGATGATATTTCAAATGAATTTATTGAAACAGTAGCTTATGAATGGAACGATGTTTTTACAGATGTTAATGATCCTAACTTTGGTTTTGCCAATTTAGTAGAGGTAGATAACGTTTTTCATGTGTTTCAATCTAATAATGAGCAGGATTCTAATATCTATATTCCTTTTAATTCTCCAATTACTTTGGTAGATAATCAACGTTATTTATTTTGCTTTAGAACGCAAAGTACAGTGTTGTTTTTAGGTTTTGATAATCAATTAGATTATACGACTACTCAAAATACATATTTACAACCAAGTATTCCTTTGTTTGTAGATGGTTCTAATGCTTATTTAAATGGTTTTGGATTAGAAAATGTACCAGCACTTTCTGTTACTTTTGCTCCAGCAGGTACTGTTGGTGTTGATGAAGTAGAAAACAATAACGACATTACCCCTTATCCAAACCCAGCTGCTAATATTATTAATGTACCTGTTGGTAAATTTAATGGATTAGCTCAAGTGGATATTTATGATGTTGCTGGAAAATTAGTTGCTACAGAAAATGTTAACTTAAGCTCAACTAATGTAATTTCTGTTGATGTTGCTAACATTGAAAATGGAACTTATATTTTCAAAATGACTTTTGCTGATGAATCTACAAAAGCATTTAATGTTTTAATTAGCAGATAATTTGCTAAAATAATAACACTTAAAAAAACCTCCAAGATTTCTTGGAGGTTTTTTTATTTTAAGTGTTCGGGTTTCTTTTGTCTAAAATCTTTTTTAGGTGGAGCTTTTTTCTCTTTATCTTCATGGAAAAAATACCTTAAATCTATGGTTAAATAATTGCCAGATAATTCAAATCTGGCTTCTTCATTTCTATTATAGGCTTCGTAAGTAACGAAAGACTGCATAAGAGAACTAAAAGGTCTGTGGAAAGAAAATCCAGCATACCAGTAACCACTTTTTCTTGTTCTGTATTCCCAACCAACATTGGCTATTAAACTCACTTGAACCCAGCTTTTTCTATTTACGGCATTAGCAAATATTTCATATTCACTTACAAAAAGTGGAGTAGGGTAAATATCTACAGATAAACCTCCTGAAACATTCATAAACATTTCTCGTCCCAACTGCACATAAACTAACCCTGAAACAGGAATTTCGTAAGTTACCAGTCTAAATTTAGAATTACTTGTAAAAGCAGAGTCTTTGTCGTTTATGCTGAGGCTAAAATTTCTACGTAAGTAGTTGATACCTGTTTCTAAAGAGATGTTTTTTGTTAAGCCCTTTCTTATTACCATTCCGAAACTTAAACCAACTTTAGGGTCAATTTCAAAAGAGATGTTGTTTTGTTCTTTAGCTTGTTTACCACCATCAATATAGTTTAAAGGCACAATAGGTTTAAATTGAATACCAAAGGTGGTAATGTTTTCTTGTGCTTTCATATCGAATGAAACCAACATAGTTAATCCTATTAAAAAATAAAGTGGTGTTTTTATATTCATAAATTACACAATGCTTACTTACAAAACTAAACAATTCAATGAATAAGTTTCAGTGCTAACATTTAAATGGATGGTTTTAGTATATAAATGGTAGGGTTTTTCTATTAAACGGTATTTTTTTGAGTTTTTTTAAGTGTTAAAAGTAAAAGTGCTGTGGTAATGAAACTTATTATGATAAGTGAAATGGATAATAAAGTGTTTTCTGAAGATGAAAATGGCTCACTTTCGTTAATAGTGTCAGGATTGATATAAGCAGCTATTACAACAGAACCATTGTTTAATAGATGAGCTAAAATTGGTAACCAAAGTGACTTACTCCAAAAAAACAAATAGCCAAACATTACTCCTAAAATTAATCGTGGTAAAAAGCCATAAAATTGTATGTGTAATGCACTGAATAATATTGCTGTAATCCAAATGCCTAAATGGTATTTTTTTGTCCATTTAATAAACAGTTTTTGTAAGACTCCTCTAAACAATAACTCTTCGCCTACAGCTGGTAAAATAGCAACTAAAAAAAAGATAAAAAAGAAATCAAGAAAGTTATCCATTTTAAGGAATGATGTAGTTAATAGAATGGCTTGTTCTTCACTTTGTTTCATCCACTCTTCAATAGCAGACATAAATTCAGGTAATATTAATTTTGAGTTTATATCTATTGTAAAGGATAAAAATGGCATTACCACCAACATAATAAGTACAGTTAATACAATACTTTTAAAGTTGGTTTTTGCTTTAATACCAAGTTCAATAAATGGGGATTCACTAACCAATTTAGCATAAATTAGAGGTGGAACGATAAACAAACCTATGGAACTAAAAAGTTGAATGATTTTTAGTGCATTTAGTTCATCATTTGCTAATTGATGATAAGAAAATTGGTGGCTGATATTAACATCGAAAAGTAAGTTGGCAACTACAGCACCAACAATTGAAAAAAGTAAAACACTTAATAAACAAAGTATCAGAATTGTTACCAATTGCTTTAGGAAGTCGGTTTTTTCGGTAAGGCTATTCATTTTTGTTTAATTGATAAGTTTGTTTTTTTCTTTTTTAGGAGTAAAAAGGGGTGAATTAAGATAGTCTTCTACCAATTGCTCATAAAATGATTTTTTATTTAAGATTTTAGCAACACTAATTGCGATAACAGCTGCTAACATCATAGAAAAAACACTAGTATGTCTGTTAGTCATTTCTAAAACTAAAATGAATGAAGTAAATGGAGCATGCGTTACTCCAGTCATAAAAGCAATCATAGAGGTAATAATAATTAAATTTTTAAATTCAGGGATGTTTAACAAGTTTACGATGCCATCTCCCAAAGTAGCTCCAATAGATAATGATGGAGCAAATATTCCTCCAGCTCCTCCACTAACATAAGTAATAATAGAAGCAAAAAATCTAGATGGGAAAGTATGCCATTGGGTTGTGGAATTTTCGTTAAACAATAAATCTACCATTACCGTTTTTCCCGAACCTGTTGATGCGTTACCAGTAAAAAATATTAAAGTGGCAAATAGTAAACCCATTAAAATTGCCCATGCAGCTTTTTGTTTGGTGTGTTTCAATATTTTTTTCCATCTAATTATTTTTAATAATATGCTGGAGAACAAATAACCAAAAAAACTACTAAAAATGGCAGTTAAAATTACATGTACTATTGCAAGACCTTTCATTTCAGGAATGTTAGGGGTGCCAATATATAAGTAAGAACCAAGAAAAAGTTGAGAGGTTAAACCAGCAATAATTACAGCGGTAAACAAATGAGTTCGCATGGCATTTAAGTGGGTTTTACCAAGTTCCTCAATAGCAAATACGATTCCACCTAAAGGGGTGTTAAATGCGGCTGCTAATCCAGCAGCTCCACCCGAAATAAGCATTAGTCGTTGATTAATTTTAGGCCAAAAATCGGGAACAAAGCGATAAATAGTATTAAAAATTGCTCCTGAAATTTGTATGGTAGGTCCCTCTCTACCAATTGCTCCACCACCAAGTAATAAGGTTATACTACTAACAATTTTTACAATAATCACTTTTACATTTAGCAGTTTTAAAATATTTGAAGATCCATTTTTTTGTCCTGAAAATTGAATACTGGCAATAAGTTGTGGAATTCCACTTCCCGAAGCGGTAGGGCTAAACTTGTGAACCAACCACCAAGCAATAAAAAAACTTAAAGGAGCTACAATAAAAATCCACCAAGCTCTTTCAAAATCTATCGTTTCATGAAGTTGTTCAACCCAATGGAAGAGCTTTGAATAAAAAACCGCTAATAAACCTGCAACAATTGATGAAATCCAAAAAGGAAAAGACTGTAGGGTAAATTTTTTCAACTCATCATTTTGCATTTTGTTTTTAAACATTTGCAAAAGTGAATTTATATAAGTCTTTATTTTTTTAAACATCTGGTTTGAAAAGTTGAACGGACAAATTTAAGTAGAACAAAATAAAAAGAGGCTACTTATTTAAATAAGTAGCCTCTTTAAAAAACTAAAAACTAATTTGAAAAAATATTATTTTATTGTATTACTAATTTTTGTGTAATTACATTGTTATCAGCTCTAAATTGTACAAAGTATACACCCGAAGAAAGTTGATTGTTTTCATCAATTGAAAGTGTGTACTTTCCTGCTGCAAAACTTTGTCCGTTTATAATGCTGGTAACGTCTTTTCCTAACAAGTCTTTAATAACAACTGAAAGGTTATCAACATTTTTAGTTAGATTAAAACTAATAACAGCATTACTTTTTGCTGGGTTAGGGTAAATCACAAAATTGCTAATGTTATCATATTGTTCTCCTATTGAAGAAATACCATCAATATTTATATCATCTAAATAGAAGTTATTACCGCCACCTGATTCAAAAGCGAATTTAAAACGCACATTTGTTTCATTAGTTATTGTACTTAAGTTGATAGATTTTTCTACCCATTCTCCAGCTGTAGGAGCCCAAAATGAAGTTTTTAAACCTGTAGTAGTTAAACTAGTACCTGTTATAGGTAATTTCAATGTCCAAGTTTCTCCACAGTCTAATGACCACCAAACTAGCAACCTGTCGGTATTTGTACTTGCTCTTCTTGCAAAGGCAATTTTAAATTTAAACATTGGATTAGTTACATTAGATAAATCGTAAGATGGAGTAATTAGTTCATCTTTCCATCCAGGTGCAGAGGTTAAGTAATTTCTTAACTCTACAGCTGCACTACCTGTAGCTGCAGCACTGGTAGTTCTTTGGAATTTCTGACCACCTGTAGGATCTAGTACTATAAAATCGTTAGTAAAAGTAGTAGCATTTTCAAAACTCTCTACTAAAACTCCAGAATAATCTGCTGTTAATGAGCTAACAGTAATAATACTATTTTTAGTAATAGTTCCTGTCCCTGTGGTATTTCCAGGTTGATGAGTAGTGCTGTAAACTCCTGGTGTATTATAAGTTATTGTTGGGTTCGCAGCAGTTGAGTTTGCAGGCGTTCCGCCATTAAAAGTCCAATTGTAAGAGGTAACAACACCATTATAAGAATTGTCTGCATAAGTAACACTTGAACCTACACATACCATAGGGTTGTCATAAGTAAAATCTGCTATTGGAGCACAGGTTACGGGACCATAAGGATCAGCAGTTCCTGTAAATGATAAGTTTGAGGCATCAGATAATTGTTTTAATCCTTGTGAGGTACTAGTGTTACTCAAAACTGCATCCATTCTGGATTTTTGCCCTGCAGAAAACATATTTTGGCAACTGTTATAACTCATGTAGTTTTCTATTTGATCTAAAACATTAGTTCCATAAAAATCTCCTGAAGGCACATTATTACAAGAGTTTTGAGTAGTTGGACAACCAAAAGTGGATGTTGCATCGGGAGGTGTATCAGCTACAAAATCTCCGCCATTTGTTCCGCTGCTTGCACATCCACCTTGGAAAGTGTGTAATAATCCAAAACAATGCCCTATTTCGTGTGTTAATGTTCTGTCGTTTCTGTTAACGAAATTGTGATCTATAACCACGCCAAAAGTGTTGTTTATACCACTCCAAGGAAATTGTGCATATCCGGCAATAATTCCTCCGCCACCGCCACCACCGATGTTAACTACTGACCAAACATTAAAATATTTTTTGGTATCCCAACGACTAACGTTTTTAACGGCATCACTAGCATCAACACTAAGTGGAGACTCTACTCTTACAATTCCTTCTGTACAGTTTCCATTTGGATCTAAATGAGCTAATCTGAATTCTACTTTCGCATCAACAGCTACTGGAGCAAAAGGAGCACTTGCTGTATTTCTTGTTTGAGAAGCATCATTATTAAGTCGTCTGAAATCTTCATTAATAGTCAACATGGCATCTTCAATATCTTGTTTAGAAACATTTCCTTGACCATTAAAAGTAACTATATGAAATACTACAGGAATAATATAGTTAGGTACTTTATCATTTGGACCTCGTTTTTTTAAGTTTTGAGGATTATTTTGTATAAAGTCTTTAACTTGAGCTTCAAATTGTTCTTTTTGTTGAATTAGAGAAGGGTTTTGTTTAATTTGATTTTCGTAGTGATGATCTGCACCACACCAATCTCCTGTTCTTTCAACCTGAGCGTAAGCTTTTGGTGATGATGAAAATAATAAAGTAGCAAGTAATAAAGATGCTGTAATTTTTAAAGATTTCATTTGTGAATTTTTAGTTTATTTACAAATATAACCTTTTCTTTTGGTTTTTTTTAGGCTTTTTAGCATGTTATTATTAGAATGCTATTGTTGTGTTTTAGCTAATGTCTCTTACCGAACAAATGGTGTTTTGTTGTAAGGTTTTGTCTGAAATAAATTTAACGACTAACTTTGCGGTAGTTGTTGGAGTTGCTAAGTCTCCATTGTTTTTATACTCGATAAATCGTTCTATATTTGAAAAATTGGTCTCATCAGCCTTTCTAATTTCTTCTTGCATACCAGTATCAATAATTCCAGGAGCTAAGCTTAAGATATTAATATTCAATTTTTTGTTATTCACTTCTTGTTTAAAAACCAAACTAAGCATGTCTAGCCCTGCCTTGGTAGCACAATACACACTCCATCCATCAATAGGGCTTCTTCCTGCACCTGAACTGATATTTATAACCAACTTACTAAGCTCATTGTTGTATGTTTTCGCAAACTGATTAATGAGCAAGGTTGGTGTAATAAGGTTGAGGTTGTAAGTGCTAATTATTTTATCACAATCGAGGTTTCCTAAGTATTTAATATCACCAACAATTCCGGCATTATTTATTAAAGTGAAAGTTGTCGCATCCTTTAATTCTGGGAATTTAAACTGTTTAACAATATCTATATCCGCTAAATCTATTTGTATATGTTTAAATTGGTGATGATTGATATTATTTGTTCGGGAAATTCCATAGACAAAGTTTTTTTCATCGGTTAATAATAATTCCGTTAGGGCTTTACCTAATCCTTTACTTGATCCTGTAATAAAAAAATAATTCATAATTAAAGTCTGTTTATAATGTCCGATTTCTTCGTTATTCTTGTTTTAAAAATTAGTCATTTACAATAGTAAACTCTTAATTTTAAAACTGCGAAAGCCTCGAACTCGAACATTTTAGTTCAGACTCTCGATTTATTATAGTTTTAATGCATTAGCTAAATCTGCTAATAAATCTTCGGCATCTTCAACACCAACACTCAATCTTATTAGTGAATCTACAATTCCTGTTTTTTCTCTGTCTGTTTTTGGGATAGCTGCATGAGTCATTGTTGCCGGGTGTCCAATTAGTGATTCTACACCGCCTAACGATTCTGCCAATGCGAATAGTTTTACTTTTTTAACTATGTTTAAAGCATCTTCTAATTTATTTCCTTTTAGGGAGAAAGAAACCATACCGCCAAAATCTCTCATTTGAGCTTTCGCTATGTCATGGTTAGGGTGTGAAGGTAATCCTGGCCAATATACCTTTTCCACTTTTGGGTGGATATTTAAAAATTCAGCTATTTTTTTTCCGTTTTCACAATGCCTTTGCACTCTTAAGTGTAATGTTTTAATTCCTCTAAGTACTAAAAAGGCATCTTGTGGTCCACAAATGGCTCCACTACTATTTTGAATTCTATAAATTTCTTTTGCAATTTTTTCATCATTAACCACCAATGCTCCCATCACTACATCAGAGTGTCCCCCTAAATATTTGGTAACAGAGTGCATCACAATATCAGCACCTAAATCTAACGGATTTTGTAAATAAGGAGTTGCAAAAGTATTGTCAACAGCCAATAAAACTTTCTTCTTTTTGGCAATAGCAGCAACAGCTTTAATATCAATAATGTTCATCATTGGGTTGGTGGGTGTTTCTACCCAAATAAGCTTGGTATTGGCGTTAATTTTTTCTTCGATGGCTGTAATATTGTGCATTGGCACAAAATGAAATTTGATACCATATTTTTCAAAAATAGTAGTGAAAATTCTGTAAGAACCACCATATAAATCGTTTGTTGAAATTACTTCATCACCCGGATTTAACATTTTAATTACGCAATCTATTGCTGCTAAACCAGAACCAAAACAAGCACCAAATTTTCCATTTTCAATGGCAGCTAAGTTTTTTTCTAAGGCATGTCTTGTGGGATTAAGTGTTCTCGAATATTCATATCCTTTGTGGTTTCCAACACCATCTTGAACATAAGTGGAAGTTTGGTAAATAGGAGTCATAATTGCTCCAGTTGCTGGGTCAGGCTCAAGACCTGCATGAATGACTTTTGTTCCGAATTTCATTTTTTTGTATAGGAGTTTTATATTTCTTTGAATCAACACAAAAATAAGTAAAGAAAGTCGGACTTAATAATTTGTGGAAACGAGCTGTTTTTTAGTGAAGAGGTACTACTCATAAAAACTATATTCATATTGAATAATAGTAAGGAATTCGTTAGCAATAACTTTGGTTAGTTGGGCAGTCATTAGCATATTTTTATCGTAGAGAAATTGTGTTGAGGTTTTATACTCATCATTTTCATAGGTTTTAATTTCCATTAAATTACCTATTTCATCGTATATAAATTCCTCTTTTTTTATTAGGTTGGTATTAAAATCGGCATGAGTGGTTCGTTCTGCCAACCTACCCGTTTCGTTGAATTTGTAGGTAATTTTTGATTTTTTATTACCAATTAAATACTTGGTATATACTTCTGATAAATAGCCCAACTCATCGTAATAGTAAAATGTTTCTTTGTAGCTTTTACCGTAGCTATTGTAATAGGTAATTTTTTCTTGACTTTTAGATAATTGCTCATAATGGAAGCTATCTGTTTTAATAATGTATTGTTTTTTTAAACTAAAATCATTTTTAGTGTTGCTGGCATTTTCTTCTCGAGCATACGTTTCTTTTAATAAATTACCTTTAGCATCATAATCGTAAGTCAGTGAAAAAAAACCGTTATTATCTGTTTTTCGTTTTATAATAATTTTATTTTCATTGTTGTAGGTATAAGCAATTACACTTGTATCTTTTTTAATGTTTTGAGATAAAAAAGTAGAGTATTGTTGTTTTAACATTCCATTTTCATCAAATTCGTAATAAAAATCTACATTTTTTTTTCGGATAATATCTTTTACTTTTTTAGATGACCAACTGCCTTTAATAGATTTTATCTTATTGATTTTAATGAATTTTTCATTGAAAAAAGGATCTTCATCAAAAAGTTGTTTGTTGGCATCCAATAATTGTGCTTTGGTGTTTATTGAAAGTAAAAGGAATAAAAAAAAGCTTAAAAGATATTTTACTATAGACATAAAATGATAAATTTTAGAAAGTATCTTTTACTTCTTCATAAACTGTTTTAATTCCGTCTTCTAAAGAGATGTAGTGTTTCCAACCCAATTGATTAATTTTGGATACATCCATTAATTTTCGTGGAGTTCCATCAGGTTTGGAGGTGTTGAAAACCAAATTGCCTTCATAGCCAACGGTTTTTTTAACCAATAAAGCTAGGTCTTTAATAGAAATATCTGTTCCTGAACCTACATTTACAAATAACTCTTCGTTGTAATTTTCCATTAAAAATAGACAAGCTGTTGCTAAATCATCAACATGCAAAAACTCTCTAAGAGGAGTTCCTGTTCCCCAAATTTCTACTTGTGGTTGGTTTTCTACTTTAGCTGTATGGAATTTTCTTATTAAAGCAGGCAACACATGGGAATTGTTTAGATCGTAATTATCATTAGGACCATAAAGGTTAGTTGGCATTGCGGAAATGAAATTACAGTTGTATTGTCTTCTATACGATTCGCAAAGTTTAATGCCGGCTATTTTAGCGATAGCATAAGGCTCGTTGGTAGTTTCTAAAAAACCTGTTAAAAGGTATTCTTCTTTTAATGGTTGGGGAGCCATTTTTGGATAAATACAAGAGGAGCCTAAAAACAATAATTTAGTTACCTTATTTAGATAGGAAGCATGAATTACATTGGCTTCTATCATTAAATTTTGATAAAGGAAATCGGCTCTATAAACGTTGTTGGCGTGAATACCACCTACTTTTGCTGCAGCTAAAAAAACAAAATCGGGTTTTTCTGTTTCAAAAAAACTATTAACAGCTTGTTGGTTAGTTAAATCTAATTCTTTAGAAGTTCTAACTAATAAGTTAGTAAATCCATTGCTTTTTAGCTGTCTAACGATAGCCGAACCAACCATGCCGTTATGTCCGGCAACATAAATTTTATCAGATTTATTCATTGTAATTCATTACATCATGTCCACCTTCGAGTAAGTATTTGTCTCTTTTAAATAAGTTCATATCAGATTGAATCATGTCTTTTACCAAATCTTGTAAATTATGTTTTGGTTTCCAACCTAAGTTGTTAAATGCTTTAGAAGCATCTCCAATTAATAAATCTACTTCTGTAGGTCTGAAATAATTTGGGTCAATTTCTATAAGGACATCTCCTGTTTCAGCATTAATTCCTTTTTCATCAACACCTGTTCCTTCCCATTTCATTTTGATACCCACTTCATTAAAAGCCATGGTAATAAAATCTCTTACTGAGGTTGTTTCTCCTGTGGCTAATACATAATCTTCAGGAGTTTCTTGTTGTAACATTAACCACATGCCTTCTACATAGTCTTTGGCATGTCCCCAATCTCTTTTAGCATCAATATTTCCTAAGTAAATTTTCTTTTGCATGCCTAATTTAATTCTGGCAACACCTCTTGTAATTTTTCTGGTAACAAAAGTTTCTCCTCTTATAGGACTCTCGTGGTTAAATAAAATTCCATTGCAAGCATACATTCCATAAGCCTCTCGGTAGTTTTTGGTAATCCAAAAAGCATATAGTTTTGCTACAGCATAAGGACTTCTCGGATAAAAAGGAGTGTTTTCTGTTTGAGGAACCTCTTGTACTTTTCCATACAATTCTGAAGTAGATGCTTGATAGAATTTTGTTTTCTTTTCTAATTTTAAAATTCTAATAGCTTCTAAAATTCTTAATGCACCAATAGCATCAGAGTTGGCAGTATATTCAGGAGTTTCAAAAGAAACTTTTACATGCGACTGGGCAGCTAAGTTATAAATTTCATCAGGTTGCACATCCTGAATAATTTTAATGATGTTGGTAGAGTCAGTCATATCTCCATAATGTAAAATAAATCTCACATTATCTTCATGTAAATCGGTGTATAGATGGTCAATTCTATTCGTATTAAAAAGAGAACTTCTTCTTTTTATACCATGAACTTCATATCCTTTACTTAATAATAATTCAGCTAAATAAGCACCATCTTGTCCGGTAACTCCTGTTATTAATGCAACTTTTTTCGACATTGGTTTAATTTTTTACAATAATACTAATTCTCGTAAAAAAAAACATCCTATTTGGCTAAATAGGATGTTTTAAATTTATTTATTGTTTTACTATTTATTCTTCTTCTTTTTCGAAATAAACAGCAGTCATGTCTCTATATTCCATTGCATTTGCAGGGAAATTTTTCACATAAACTTGTAATAATCTTGTGTTTTCGTCATAGAAAATAGGCATAGTAGCCGCATCATCAATAGCAATTTGATCTGCTTGACGGTACAATTCCATACGTTTTTTGTCGTCAATTTCTCTAAGTGCCGCATTGAAAACAGAATCAAAAGCTTCACTTTGGTAACGAGTAGAGTTAATGTAAGATTTGCTGTTGATGTCTCCAGGAACATGATCTCCGTAAAGTAAGTTTAAGAAGTTTTCAGGGTCTGGGTAATCTGCAATCCATCCTGCTCTCCAGAATAAAGCTTTACCAGTCTCTAGGTTTTCTAAGTGTTGAGCAAACTGCATTTGTTCAATTTTTACAGAAATTCCTAAGTTTTCAGATAACATTTTTTGAACTACTTCAGCAACTTGAACGTTTCTATCTCCACCACCCGGATTAATTTGTAAAGTAATTTCAGGGAATCCTTTGCCATTTGGATATCCTGCTTTTGCCATGTGTTCTTTAGCTTTATCAGGAGCATACTCATAGCCTTTTACATTTTCGTAGTCATAGCCTTTAAATGGAGGTACAATACCGTTTACTCCAGCTCTTCCTTCGCCTTGCAAAGTATAAGTCACAATAGATTCTCTATCAATAGCATAGTTAAAAGCTTTTCTTACATCAATATTATTAAAAGGAGGAAGTTTATGTTGTAATCCTAAATAAAATACACTCATGGCAGGAACAACTTGCATAACATAAGGCTTGTTACCACCTTTTTTAGCTTCTTCTAATTCTCCAACAACTTCTTTAATCATTTCTAATGGTAATCTAAATACCATATCTAAGTTACCTTTTCTGAATTCTAGTAACTCAGCTTTTTTCTCTTTAATGAATGAAAATTTTATTCCATCTAAGTAAGGTAATTGATTTCCGTAGCTATCAACACCCCAATATTCAGGGTTTCTTTCTAAAATTACTGTTTCAGATTCTTTAATTTTTTTAACTCTAAAAGGGCCTGTTCCTACACAGTTAATTCTCATATCTAACCCATACATATCAAAAGCTTCTTTAGGAAAAACGGAACAAGAAATGTGGCTTAAGATGTTTAAGAATCCAGCAAAAGAGTAGTTTAAGTTAATTTCTAAAGTATAATCATCAATTACTTTAATTCCAGAAACTCCTCCTGGAAGAGGTGATTTATTAACTGTAGATTCGTAATATTCGTTTGCTCCAACTACTTTATCTTTAAATAACCAATACATTTGGTTAGAAGGGTCTGTCTCACAAAGTTTATCAAAACAATATTTAAAATCTTTAGCGGTTACTTCTCTACCTTTTCCTCCTTCAAAACATTTGTCGTCATGGAATTTAACTCCTTTTCTTAGTGTAAAAGTAAACTTAGTAGCATTTTCGTTTACTACCCATTTTTCTGCTAATCCAGGTAATATAGACAAGTCTTCTTGGTCTAATTTAACTAATCCTTCATAAACCTGATTGGCAATTCTATGAGAAACAACTTCGGTAACATTTAATGGGTACAAGCTTCTGAAATCTTCTGTTTCATTAACTTTGAACACACCACCGTAATGAACATTTCCTTTTGCTGTTTGAGTATTTGTTTGGTTATTATTGTTGTTTCCTCCACAACTGTATAATAACACTGCTGAAATTACTAAATAGACTATTTTTTTCATATGTAGATATTTATTTTTAGAATGTCATATGTAATACGCCATGTTATTTTTATAACATTTTTCTTGGCTTTTACGCATGGCTATTTCATATATAGTTTTGTTTTAAAGGACAAATATAAATATAAGATACAATATCCTAAAATTTAATTTAGTTTTCATCATTTTTTTTCGTCAAAGTGCTTTTTAATTGATACTAAATGCTAAATAAAATAGTTCATTAGCATAATTTATTTAATTCTGTATTAATTGAAGTTGTTTAAAGTTCAAATATAACCGTGAAAATGAATAATTTTTTTGTAATACGAGGCATTTTTAACAAGTATAGCCTGAGCTATAGTTGGAAAAAATAACGAAGTAGTACGAAAAAAGAATCATTTTTTAACTTATGATGGAGCTTTAAACAACTTCAATTGCTTTTTTTGTAAGTTTACTCCTGACAAACTTTTATTGTTTGAAAAACATAAAGTATATCATATTAATTTTTATTTCCGTTTTGACGTTCAAAACAGGATGGTCTCAGGATATTTCTAATTATAGAGAGAAAGAATTTGTATTAGCTAGAGATACTATTCAACTCGATTCATTAAGTTTAGTGCCTCAATCTGAGATGATTTCTATTGATGGCATTTCGCTAGAAAGTAATTTTTATGAGATAGATTATGCAAAAGCTGTTTTTATTTTAAAAGAAGAAGGTGTTCATCTAAGAAATAAAAAAGTTAAAATGGGCTATAGGATTTTTCCATTATCATTTTCAGAACCCTATTTTCATAAAGAAAAACAACTAGTTGAAGAAGGTGGAGAAATAGCTAAAAATCCTTTTTTATATGAATATACGGTGGCTACAGAAGATATTTTTTATCTGAATGGATTAGATAAAAGTGGAAGTATTTCTCGTGGAGTAGCATTTGGGAATAGTCAGGACTTATCGGTAAACTCTAATATGAATTTACAGTTATCAGGAAAAATCACCGATGAGATTAGCATTTTGGCATCTATTTCTGATGATAATATTCCTATTCAGGCGGAAGGAAATACGCAGCAATTACAAGATTTCGATCAAGTATATATTCAATTGTTTAGTGACGAATGGAAATTAACTGCTGGAGATTTTTACCTGAAAAGACCTGATACTTATTTTATGAATTTTAATAAAAAAGTACAAGGAGGTAGTTTTAACATTACGGTACCTACATCTAAAAAAGAAAATGCTTCAACCATTACTCCTACTGTTAGTGCAGCTGTTTCCAGAGGTAAATTTTCACGAAATAGAATTTTAGGTATTGAAGGAAACCAAGGGCCATATAGACTAAGAGGTGTAGATAACGAAACATTTATTATTATCCTCTCGGGAACGGAGCAGGTTTTTATTGATGGGATGCTAATGAAAAGAGGGAATGAGTTTGATTATGTAATAGATTACAATACAGGCGAGCTAACTTTTACTTCTAACCGATTAATAACCAAAGATTCTAGAATTGTGGTAGAGTTTCAATATTCGGATAGAAATTATGCTCGTTCGCTTATTCATTTTGGTAATGAATTTAAAAGTGAAAAACTCAAACTTAATTTTAATTTTTATACCGAACAAGATTCAAAAGATCAACCGTTATTGCAAGATTTAACTGATGAAAACAAAAGGTTTTTGTCAGAAATTGGAGATAGCATACAAGATGCGGTTATTCCTAACATTAATTTGGTAGAGTTTGATGAAAACAAGGTGTTGTATAAAATGATAGATTCTTTGGGTTACGATTCTGTCTTTGTATATTCTACCAATCCCGATAGTGCTATTTATCAGTTAGGATTTTCCTATGTGGGAGAGAATAACGGTAATTACAATCAAATTCAGAGTTCTGCAAATGGTAAGGTGTATGAATGGCAACTACCTGTTGGTGGAGTACCCCAAGGAAATTACGAACCAGTTATTTTATTGGTTACTCCCAAACAAAATCAAATGGCAACTTTGGGTGGCGAATATATTTTTAGTAAAAATGCGAAAATAACGTGGGAGGGTGCTATTTCCAAAAATGATATTAATACTTTTTCTGATAAAGATAGTGGTGATGACATTGGTTATGCCTTTAAATTTAATTCTGAAAATATTGTTGATTTAAACAAAGAAAAAGAAGAAAGTTGGAAACTGAATATTGGCAGCAATTACGAGTACGTACAAGAATATTTCACACCAATAGAAAGGTTTAGATTGGTAGAGTTTGAAAGGGATTGGAATATTAGCAATGCTATTGTAAATACCGACCAACATATTGTTGGAGGGACAGTTGGTTTAAGCAAAACCGATAAAGGAAATGTTGTTTATGCCTTTAATTATATGAATACATTGGAGTTAATTGAAGGGGCTAAAAATGCATTATTCATCAACTATAAAACGAATGGATTTCAGTTGGTGAGTAATGCCAGTTTTTTACAAACTAAAGGCATAAATAATTCCGAATTTTTGCGACATAAAGCCATTCTTACAAAACAATTGGGTTGGGTAGTGGTTGGCGTAGGCGAAGAAACTGAGCAAAATAAATTGTTTCTAAATACCAGCGATACGTTAACAGCCTCGAGTTTTGAGTTTGTTATTTTACAAGCTTTTATTCACAATGCTGATACCACCAAAAACAAATTTATGTTGAGCTACAAACAACGTGATGATAATGTGCCTGTTGCTAATGATTTTCTAAAAGCTACTAGAGCTGAAGATATTGAGTTATCTATGAGTTTGTTGAAAATGAAAAACCATAAATTACGAAGTACTTATACATACAGAAAATTACATATTGTATCCAACACACTAACCACCTTAAAGCCCGAAGAGACTGTTTTAGCTAGAGTGGAATACAATGGCAACTTTTTAAAGAATTTAATTTCTACCAATACATATTATGAGATAGGCTCAGGGTTAGAAGTAAAAAAAGAATTTTTATTTGTAGAGGTACAGCCCGGACAAGGAACACATACTTTTATTGGCGATTTAAATAATAATGGCGTAAAAGATTTAAATGAATTTGAAATAGCCATTTTTAGAGATCAAGCCAATTATATTAAAATTTTTACTCCTACCAACGAGTTTGTAAAAATCTACACCAACCAGTTTAATCAAAGCTTATTTATACAGCCCGAAGCTTTATGGGGAGGAGAGAAAGGATTGAAGAAATTAATCTCTCGTTTTTCTAATAGAGCAAATTTCCGTACTAGCCGAAAAGTAAGTAATAAAGATGATTATTTTAATCCATTTATTGCGGATATTGATGATAGTTCCTTAGTTACAATCAATATGGGAGTATTAAATACCTTTTATTTTAACAGAACCAATACCAAATTTGGAGCAGATTATATTTACCAAGATAATAGAGACAAATCCTTGTTGACAAATGGAGTGGAATCCAGAAATCAGTTTTCGAATACTATAAAAACACGATGGAACATAACACGAGTTTATACCTTGGTAGTGTTGGCTTCACAAGCTAAAAAGAGCAATTTTTCGGAGTTTTTTACCAATAGAAATTACAATCTATTTATTCAAGAGATTGAACCAACTTTTGCCATTCAGCCAAGTGTTAAAGTGAGGGTTAGCTTTTTGTTTAATTTCAAGGAAAAAACCAATCAACCTATTTATGGAGGAGAAAAATCTATTTCTAAAAAAGGAGGAGTAGAGTTGAGGTTTAACATGGCAGCTAAAGGAAGTTTAAGAGCCAACTTTAATTATATTGAGAACACCTTTTCAGCTACCGATAATGTTTCTTTAGCATTTGAAATGCTCGAAGGACTTCAAAATGGAGCTAACAGTACTTGGGAATTGTCGTACCAACAAAATCTATCAAAATACATGCAGCTGAGTTTGAATTATAATGGGAGAAAATCTGAAAATACCAACTTTATTCATACCGGAGGCGTTCAGGTTAGGGCATTTTTTTAGTGATGGTGTTTTACTCATTTTGTATTATGTTTGAGTTTTTTGAACACTAAGCTTTTTTACTTCTAAACTTATTATCGTTTTAATCTTGAAGTTTAAAAATAAGTGCTAATTTTGTTTAATAAAAAATAAAATAAATTGAACACAATTAAGGAATTTTTCAGCATTAAAGATTTAGAAAATCTTTCAGGAATTAAAGCACACACTATTAGAATTTGGGAAAAACGTTATGGGTTACTTTCTCCTGAGAGAACCGACACCAATATACGCTATTACTCGCTTGATGCCCTTCAGAAATTGTTGAATGTTTCTTTGTTAAACAATAACGGACATAAGATTTCCAAAATAGCTCAGATGCCCGAAGATAAAATTCCTGTAGCTGTAAGAGAAATGATAGTGAAGAAAGGAGTGAACAATTATACCATTAATTCTTTTAAGTTGGCAATGCTCAATTTCGATTATAAGTTGTTTAATGTTACTTATAATCAGTTGTTGGTGCAAAAATCATTCAGAGAAATTTTTCTTACTATTTTTGTTCAGTTGCTTGAAGATATTGGATTATTATGGCAATCTAAAACCATCACACCTGCTCACGAGCATTTTGTTTCTAACCTCATAAAACAAAAAATTCATTTACATATAGAAAATCTGCAATTACAAGTTCCAGAGAAAAATAATAAGGTTTTTGTGTTGTTTCTTCCGCTAAACGAAATTCATGAATTGGGCTTGCTTTACTTGCATTTAGAGTTTTTGTTACACGGTTATCCGTCTATCTATTTAGGTCAGAGCGTTCCTGTTGAAAACCTTAAAGATTTACAAAATATTCACGACAACATTACGTATGTTTCTTATTTTACTGTATTTCCGAGTGAAGATGAGTACCAACCTTATGTGAGTAGTATTGTCGAAAATATTTTGAGAACCGATAAAGATGAGCTTATCTTATTAGGCAAAAAAGCCAATTCTGTAGAAAACAAACCCTCTTTTAAACAAGTTAAAACGTATTTATCCATTCAGGATTTAGTTAATGATTTATAATTTTGTTTAATTATATTTTGTAATTGTTAAACAAAATAGTATTTTTGTTTCATATTTTTATTAAATATGTTAAACAAAAAGAAAAAAGTAATCATTATTGGAGCTGGATTCTCATCGCTTGCTGCGGCAAGTTATTTGGCTCAACAAGGACTTCAAGTTGAAGTCTTAGAGAAAAATGATTCGCTTGGCGGCAGAGCTCGTCAATTAAGAAAAAACGGATTTTTATTCGATATTGGTCCTACTTGGTATTGGATGCCCGATGTGTTCGAACGTTTTTTTAATGATTTTGATAAAAAACCATCCGATTATTATGTGTTGGAAAAACTAGCTCCAGCCTATCAGGTATATTTTGAAGTGTTAAAATCCATTACCATAAGTGATAACTTAGAGGATATTTATGCTGTTTTTGAGGCCGAAGAGAAAGGCAGTTCTTTTTATTTAAAGAAATTTTTAGCTGAAGCAAAAAACAATTACGATGTTGCGATAAAAGACTTGGTTTATCGTCCGGGAGTTTCATTTACCGAATTAATTACACCACAGACTATTACTAAGCTCAACCAATTTTTTACGAGCATCAGTTCGCAAATCAGACAACACATTAAGAGTAAAAAACTCATCCAAATTTTGGAGTTTCCGGTATTATTTTTAGGAGCTAAGCCTAATAATACACCTGCTTTTTACAATTTTATGAACCATGCCGATTTTGGTTTAGGAACTTGGCATCCTAAAGGAGGAATGTATGAAGTGGTAAAAGCTATGCAACATTTGGCTTTTTCGTTGGGAGTGATATTTAAAACCAATCAAGATGTAGAAAAAATTGTGGTGGAAAACAATGAGGCAAAAGGTGTGGTTGTCAATGGCAAATTTATTCCTGCCGATGTAGTGCTTAGTGGTGCTGATTATCATCATACAGAAACCTTACTTGATGAACAGTTTAGAGCTTATTCGGAGAAATATTGGGAAAAGAAAACCTTTGCACCATCAGCTTTACTGTTTTATGTTGGATTCAAAAAGAAATTAAAAAATGTATCGCACCATACCTTATTTTTCGATACCGATTTTGATTTGCATGCTAAAGATATTTATGATAACCAAAAATGGCCTGAAAAACCACTTTTTTATGCAAGTTTTCCAAGTATAACAGACCATTCTTTTGCTCCAGAAGGACAAGAAGCAGCAACTTTTTTGATTCCAATTGCTCCTGGAATTGAAGATACTCCCGAAATTCGATTAAAATATTTCAAAAAAATTATACAACGCTTAGAATTGCTAACACAGCAAGAGGTGGAAAATGATATTGCTTTTTATGAATCGTATTGTGTGAAAGATTTTGTGAAAGATTACAACGCTTACAAAGGTAATGCTTACGGAATGGCTAATACCTTACTACAAACTGCCTTTCTTCGTCCGAAAATAAAAAGTAAAAAAGTAGCAAATTTATTTTTTACTGGTCAGCTAACTGTTCCTGGTCCGGGAGTTCCTCCATCATTAATTTCTGGAAAATTAGCAGCTAACCTTATTGTCAAATCCCTAACTAAAAATAGAATTCATGAAACAGTTATTTGATGATTTATCTTACAAAAGCAGTAAGTTGGTTACCAATACGTACAGCACTTCCTTTGCTTTGGCTGTAAGCATGTTGGCTCCATCTATCAGAAAAGACATACACAGCATTTATGGGTTTGTTCGTTTTGCCGATGAAATTGTAGATTCTTTTCATGGATACGATAAAAAACTGTTATTGAGTCAGTTTGAGTTGGAGTATTACAACGGAATGACTAACGGAATAAGTTTAAATCCTATTATTAACTCTTTTCAGCATACGGTAAAAAAGTACAACATAGATGATGAGTTAGTTAATGCTTTTCTAACTAGTATGCGTATGGATTTGCACAAAACTGAATATGCTACTACTGATGAATATAAAGCTTATATTTATGGTTCGGCAGATGTAGTTGGACTAATGTGCTTGAAGGTTTTTGTAAATGGAAATGAAGAAAAATATAAGGAGCTAAAAGATGCAGCCATGCGTTTAGGTTCTGCTTTTCAGAAAATAAATTTTTTGAGGGATTTAAAGCAAGATGTTGACGAACTTTCTAGAGCTTATTTTCCAGGAGTAAATTTAAAATCGCTTACGCAAGAAAATAAATTGCAAATTATTAATGAAATAAAAACAGATTTTGAAGCAGCTTACAAAGGAATTGTAAAATTACCTGCTGAAGCTCGTTTTGGAGTTTATACTGCTTTTATTTATTACAAAAAGTTACTGTTAAAGTTAGAACAAACACATCATAGTGAAATTATTAAGAAAAGAATAAGGGTTTCTAATCCAGTAAAATTAGGGTTGTTAGCACAATCGTTTGTTAGGTTAAAACTGAATTTATTATAAAATGCGAAAGCGTTGGCTATTTATATTATTAAGTTTATTGTGTGTTAATTTAATGGGCAACAACATTAATTTGGCAAGGATCAACCTTTCTAAAATAACAACCATTGCTCAAATTGATACGGTTTTAATATTAATAGACGGCATAAACACACCTATTTCTAACGCCTACAAAGGAGCTTATACTATGATGAAAGCAAAATATGTAAGTTCTCCATTTAAGAAGTATGCTTATTTTAATGAAGGCAAAGCATTGATAGAAAGAGCAATAGAACAATCTCCCAACAATGTGGAGATACGTTATTTGCGAGCAACACTTCAAGCTAAATTGCCTAAATTTTTAAATTATTATGAAAATATAAATGATGATATTGACTTTGTTTTAACAAACCTTAAGACAGCAGAAATTTCAAAAGAAGTGAAATATAAAATAATTATTAACTTAGTAGCAGCTAATTTAATTTCTAAAGAACAAAAAGCTACTATTTTTTACCAACTGAACTATGCAAGAAATACGAGTAATATTAGTAGATGAGCATGATAATGAGGTGGGTACTATGCCTAAATTAGAAGCACATCAAAAAGGTTTTTTACACAGAGCCGTTTCTGTTTTTTTGTTCGATTTAGACGGAAATTGGGTATTGCAAAAAAGAGCTGCCGAAAAGTACCATTCAGCTAATTTATGGACAAACACTTGTTGTAGCCACCCTTATCCTAAAGAAAACACCAAAAAAGCTGCCGAAAGAAGATTGGTAGAAGAAATGGGCATACAAAGTGAATTGATTAAAGTGTTGAGTTTTGTTTACAGAGCAGAACTCGATAACGGATTGGTGGAACATGAATTCGACCATGTTTTTATCGGTTTTACGGCTGAATTGCCATTGCCTAATAAAGAGGAAGTCTCTGATTGGAAAATCCTTTCATTCGAAGCATTAGATAATAAAGTTCAAAATCACCCTGAGCAATTTACCGAGTGGTTCAAACTCATTTACAGAAAAGTAAATTTGCATTTAGAATTGAATAAAATTCATGTAAAAAATTAAGCCATGTTATTTGTTAGTATAATTATCGTCACATTTTTTTTGATGGAAGGTGTTGCTTGGGCTGCGCATAAATACATTATGCACGGATTTTTATGGCATTTGCACGAAGATCATCACACTAAAAATCCTAATTCTTTTTTTGAGAAAAACGATTACTTTTTTGTGATTTTTGCTGTTCCGGGCATGGCGTGTATTTTATTGGGAACAATATTTTCCATTCCTTACACCTTACCCATTGGTTTGGGAATTACAATTTATGGTGCAGCTTATTTCTTTGTTCACGAAATTTTTATCCACCAACGATTTAAAGTGCTTAGAAATACCAATTTAAAATATTTTAAAGCCATCCGAAGAGCTCACAAAGTGCATCACAAACATTTAAGAAAGGAAGATGGAGAGTGTTTTGGAATGTTGTGGGTGCCACTAAAATATTTTTCTCAAAAATAAATGGAAGCACTCTATTTAATATTGCTCTTAGTCTCATTTAGCTTTCCTTTTGTTTATTCGTTTGAGAAAAAAATGTACTTTATTAAGCATTGGAAAACCATTTTTTCGGCTATTTCAATAGTGGCTATTATTTATATTGTTTGGGATGTAATTTTTACTAAAATAGGTGTTTGGGGATTTAGTCCAAATTATTATTTAGGAATTACTATTTTTAATTTACCTATAGAGGAAATTTTGTTCTTCTTTCTAATTCCTTATGCCAGCATTTTTATTCACTATTCGCTGCAATATTTTTTTCCGAAAGCAAAATTGGCTAATAAATTTGTTGTGTTCTTTACCTGGGTGTTTATTATTCTTTTAGTTGTATTAATTGCCATGAATATGGGGAAATTATACACTCAAATAAATGGATTTTTCTTAGTTTTTGCTTTGCTGTTGGGCTTGTTAGATAAAAACAACACCCTACATCGTTTTTATATTTCTTACTTGGTAATTCTCATTCCTTTTGCAATTGTAAATGGCATTTTAACCGGAACTTTTATTGATGAACCCGTAGTTTGGTACAACAATTCCGAAAATCTGGGAATCAGGTTTTTTACTATTCCTGTTGAAGATTTTGGTTACGCTTTTAGTATGTTGTTTTTTTCTGTTATTTTGATAGAACGATTTAAAACTAAAACCAATGACTAAAAAAGTACTAATAACAGGCGGAACAGGATTAGTGGGAACAGCATTAACAGCACTTTTAGTAGAAAAAGGGTATTTAGTCACTATACTTACAAGAGATAAAAATTTAACCTCATTACACCCAAATATTACGTATAGTTATTGGGATATTAATAAAGGAATTATTGATAAAGATGAGCTGCTTTCAGCCAATTACATTGTTCATTTAGCAGGAGCCGGAATCGCGGACAAACCTTGGTTGGAAAAACGTAAAAAAATAATTTTAGATAGTCGTGTAGCACCCATAAAACTTATTTACAACGGTTTGAAAAACAACCCTCATCAGCTTAAAGCCTTTATTTCTGCTTCTGGGGTGGGTTATTATGGAGCGGTAACTACTAACACCATTTTTGATGAAACAGCACCCGCAGCTGATGATTTTTTAGGAAAAACTTGTTTGCAATGGGAACAAGCAGTAGATGAATTGACTGATTTACCAGTAAGGATAGTAAAACTCCGAACAGGAATAGTATTAGTAAAAAATGGTGGAGCTTTACCTAAAATGATGCAGCCTTTTAAGTTTGGTTTAGGTGCTGCGTTGGGAACAGGAAAACAAATTATGCCTTGGATACACATTGATGATTTAGCTCGTCTTTATTGTGCTGCCATAGAAAGCGAAAGTTTTACTGGAGCATACAATTCTATTGCCGGAAATGTGAGCAACAAAGACTTTTCTAAAGCCCTGTCAAAAGTAATAAACAAACCTTTTTGGTTGCCTAATGTTCCTAGGGTTATGTTAAAACTGTTTTTAGGCGAAACGGCTGTGATTTTGTTAGAAGGTAGTGCTGTAAATAATCAAAAATTACTTCAAACAGGGTTTAAGTTTCATTTTACTGATTTGGAAGAGGGGTTAGAGAATTTACTGATAAAAAAATTCCCTTGAAAAATCCTTTTCAAATTAGTCTTTCACTTTTTCAAACACTATCCTATAATGGTCAAAAACGTGCTTATCAAATACGTGAAGGTTTGCTTGTATTTTAAATCTACGCATCCATTCTCTAAAAGTAGGGTCGGAAATATAATCAGGAATAAAAGAAGCAAAAAGCAAATATTTTCTGAAATTAAATTTAGTAAATGCAGCTGTCCATCTATGAATGGTTTCGATATAATCGAATCTACCACTGTCAACCGAAATTAATTTAAAATGCTCTTCGGTAGCGGGATTTATTAACCCTTCTTTTCCATAAGGTAGCCACGAACCTGGAAAAACACGGCAAATAATATCCATATATTCTTCGTTAGTAAATGTTTTTTTACTTAAATCGGTTTGGTTAAATTTAATATCATCAAAATTTACCATGTTAGGGCCAAAAACCATGGATTGACAATAGAAACGACCGCCAATAGGAAGTAAACTGGCTATTTGTTTAAAATATTTTTTATAAATTTCATCTTGTTGTCCTGCTTTGTATTCTTCAACAGAACACAAATGTTCAGGACTTCCCATAGCGGTAACTGCATCAAATTTTCCAAAAGTTTCAGGAGTAATATCTTTGGAATCCATGTGGGTTACTTTCAATCCATTTTTGATACATGCATCTGCCTGACCTTTGGCTAATACAACACCATAAGCATCAACACCTTCGTTGGTTAAATAATCAACAAAAGCTCCCCAGCCACAACCAATATCAAGCACTTTTGAGCCTTTTTTTATGTTGCAATTCTCTTTAATGAATTGGTGTTTTTTTAACTGTGCTTCTTCTGTTGTCATAGTAAAATCACCATCAAATCTTGCACAACTGTATGCTCCTTTATCACCTAAACTTAAACGGAATATTTTATCCATTTTAGTGTAATGCGCGTCTAAATGTTCTTGATTTGCCATAATTATTTTTTTGATAAAGATATAACTATTTTGTTATATCTTAATAAGATTATACTTTTTAGTTTGTCGAAATAAAAGAAGGAGGGATTGATGATATATTCTTCTTTTCCTGAAATAAATTTTTCAGCAACAACTCATTAATCTGTTTGTTAAGTTCATTTTCCGAAATAGCAGTAACATTGATTAATCGATAAGGTTCATTACCCAAAGCTGTTTTCCATCTCCATTCTAATTGACTGATGATTTTTTCTTGACCATTATCAAACCACCAAGCAGTTTGTAAAATTTCGTTGTCTTTTTTTAATTCAGCTTTATAGATTTCAAAAGCACCTATTTTTTCTGTTTTTATATTGATGAATTCATAACCACTTCCTTTCCAGCAAATAGTAGGATTATGGTCGGGACCAAAAAAATGGCAAGATGGCTTTATATAGATAAGAGCATTTTCATTTTCAAATTTTAATACATTTTCATCAGTAATAGCTTTTTTAAACCCTGCCATTTCAATATGCTTGCTTTTATCATCATGTTGAATATTTCTGTAGTTTTCTCGTGAGTAATTAAAAAAGGCTAATGTTCCAATTATAATTACGGTTAATCCCATCATTATTTTTTTGGACGGAAAAGATGTCTCTTGAGGTTTAATCGTTTTATTTTTTACATTTTTAATTATCCATTTTGTTATAAAAAATAGGGGTAATAAAAAATAAACACCAAAAGAAAGTAAACCAATTACCTCATGTATAATCGTTTCGGGGGGAGCTTGTAGCAACACAATCACAATAATTCTAAATAGATTTACAATAATTATAAATAAAGTGCTTATAAATAAAATGCCAAGGATATTAAAAAAATTAAGTTGTTTATTATATTTATTCTCCCAATAATTAATATAGAGTAAAGTAGTAGCATAAGCATAGCCTACCATAGTTAACCCCATACATTCCGGATCAACTGAAAAACTTTGATTATTAATAATGATGTTGTTGCCACTACTTGATGTTTGCTCAGAAACAACTGATATCATATTGGCTGCTATATCTGTGAGTAATAACCTTGCAGGGAATCCAAAAACATCAAATATAAAAGAAGAATAGGGTGATATGAGTAAAATAATAAATATTGGAAGTGCATTAACCTTTCCTAAATTACTTTCAATAATAAATAAGATACCTGAAGCAAAAGAAAGAAAAAACAATAGCTGCATTTTAAAGAAGAAATACAAAATAATAAATCCTATACTAATAAAGGCATATCGTATTTTTCTTTCTTTTGAATTGATTTTAAAAACAAAAGGACTTATGGCTAAGAAAACAAATAGAGAAGTGTTAGGCAATAAATAAAAAGCAAGATTTTGGAAACTCAAAGTTGAAAATAAAACGACTAAACCCAATGGGATTAGTATTTTTTGATTGATATTTATTTCTTGTATTTGCACGTATTTTAAGTTCTTAGTTTTGTTTCAGTTATAGTTAAATGGTATTTTTTCTTTTGTAGTATAAAAACACCAATGTTCCCATCAACATAATGATAAGTGCCCATTCGTGTGGCTCAGGAACTGCTCCGGCAGATTCGGTGGAAGCATTTTTTAAACTATTTTTGTTTTCATCTATACCAAAACGCTCATAATCTTTTATCGTTTCCAATACAATTAAACTTGAAATAGGTGAAACAATATACGCTTCATTGGCAATTTCAATGAGGTTGTTTTCTACATAGTTCTCTGTAGTAAAATAGTTTCTGCCACACTCTTGCATGATTTTATTGTAAGCAAATAAACGTAGTAAATGGTCTGGAGCTGAAGAAGCATTGGTGTTGGTATCTCTTTTAATTACTGTATTAGAGATATCTAACAAAACACTATTTTCATCTTGATTAGTAGCAACGAAAACATTTTTATTTAAAAGATGTTGAAGAGTCGCTACATATCCCGATGTGTAATTAAAAACCTGAAATTCTTTTAATGTTTTTAAGTAGGGAGAAAGTTCTTCAGATAAATTAAAGAGATTAACTTTATCAGCTCTTTCGCTTAAGTAAGTTTTTAATTCATCACTAAATGAACTGTTTTTCAAATTCTCTAAAGTCGGAGAAATTCTTGAAGATTTTGTGATTAACAAAGACTGATGGACGTCCTTTATTTTATATAATGGAAAAAGACTGAAGTTAAGCTTAGATAGAAGTTCATAATAGCTTTCTTTGTTCTCCTCATTCAATTGATAAAGTTGGTCATAAAATATATACACTTTTTTATCCTTTATGGAATTCCATACCTCATAAAATTCTTTTTCTGTCCATGAATTATTAATATCCAAATACACGGTATTAAAATCCTGAGGAATCATTTTTGGTTGATTTTCTGTTATCAAATAACTTTTTCCATTAAATGAAAATGCTTGAGTGGAAAGTGGGACAGTGGCACAACTTATTTCCCAATAAGGATGATAATTACCGGAATATTCAAATTTGTTGGGCATTATCTCACTAAAATGATTAGGGATATTCATATTACCCAATTTATCCGTTTTGAATTCTACGATAGTTGTTTCTGCTGCACCAGAAGCATCAGGACCTTCAAAATAAACATTTTCTAGCACCAATTGATTGTCTTTTAATCTTAATGGAGTAGTAATTCCAACTTTAAACATGCGTTCTTCCTCTTGTGTACATGGAAAAACATATACTGTAATAGTATTTCCTTCTTGCCAATGCATAATGGAAGGATCTCTTCTTTCTACACCAACAATGGTAGTATAAGCACTATCTGCTTTACTTTTGGTGGTTAGTCTAGACTTTTCTTCTTTTCCATCTATCCAAAGAGAAAGCGAAGTAGCAACAGAACCTTCAGGCAAATGGAAGGTATAAAGTGCTTCTTCTTGTTTAGTCCATTTACGAGTAGAATTGTTTTTAATTCGGATGATTTTTTCTGTGTAAGCTAAACGATAATCCGGAAATACTTGAATATTGGATAAAACAGTAGATGTTGAAAGGCCCTCTCCCGACCATAGTTTTCTTTTAGTGGCATGTCGCAAATCAAATTTCGATTCTAAAATTTTTAATTTATCCTCTCTATTCAAACTAAGTGTCCCTAATAGTTCAGCTCCAAGCACAACCAAAGGGTCGTGTTCTTTTAGTTCACCTAAAGAGTTTTGATTACCCATTATTCCCCAATTATCACTAAAAAGATGTGTTTCGTATATCAAATCCCCTTTTAAAATACGTTCAGTAAAAAAATCATCTCCTAATTCCTGACTTAACAGTACCCAATTAGGTAACTTATTGTTAGGTCTTGTAATGATAGTAGCATGAGTTTTATCGATCAATTTTTTGGTGCTGTTCCATTGAAAAACATAGACAACAACGACTAAAAGAGGTAAAGTCACTCCCAAATAAAAAGCTATTTTAGTGTCTTTTCCGTTTTTGAAAAATTGTACTAAAAGGGTGATTAACAAGATTAATGGTGTTGCTAAATGCAAGGATAATCCAAAAAACACTGCTCCAAGAAACATGATGGGTAAAAAAGGCAATAAGTAAATGGTGAAATATAACGCCATAACCGTTCCTAACCCAACTCCAAAAAACACTAGATGTTTTAGTAATTTAGGAAGTGTATCCAAAAAACAAGTGGCTAATAAAGCAAGGTGCATCACAATGAGGTAAACATTTACCCAAACGGAAAATTTATGAAAAATGGGAAAAGGAATGTTAATGGTAAAGCAGCTTATCGCAAATAGGATTAACGCACAAGCAAACCGTTTATAACTATAATGAGAAAATTTAAATTTATGTTTGAAGAAATAGATGAACACACTAAAAATAAAATAAGCAGCAGCGATTACATAATTAATGTAATACACGCCTTCGTTTTCCTGAAATCCACGGAGGGATTTTTCACTTTTAAAATAGAGAAATAAATAAATTCCAAAAGAAATAGGAATTAAGATTAGCCCGATTAAAAATATAGGGTCTTTTTGGGTGGTGGTTTTTTTTGTTTCCATAAGTAAGTAAATTTAACTGTTAAAAATTAGATTTATTATTGATTGAAATAAGTTGATGCGTGTATTTATGTATGAGTAGCAAAGGGATGAGTCCAAAAGCTCCGAAGCAACAATCTATCAGTTGCCAAAACAAAGGGATTCCTCTGTAATTGCCAGCTATAAAAGCAACAGGAAAAACCAGCAGACAAGCAATAATGCCCACTTTTGTTACCCAACTATTTTGAACAGGATGAGTATAAACACCTATAAAAAACAGACTGATAACAATGTGAGAAAAAGCCAACCAATCTGTTCCGTAAGCCAAGAAAGGATAGTTTTGATTAAGGTCATTTAAAGCGATATTCACTTGATTGATCCATTGGGCAATTAATCCTGAAGAAGAGGATGTGTTAAAATAATCCGTTAAGAAATTAAGCTCGGTTTGCAGCGGAAAAGCGGTAACTCCACTCAATACTAATAAGATGATAAAAAGTAGCGTCAGCCTTTTTATCTTTTTTTCGAGGATATGTGTTGGTTGTGATTTCATAACAAATACATTTTTAATTATTTAGCTACCACTAAATGGTGTTCCGAAAATTCCTACAGCAAGCTCTGCCCAAATAAGGAAGAGTAGGAATAACACCCCAATACACAATGCAATTCGGTATTTCAATTTTTTTACATTTCGTATTACTAGCTCGCATACTAAGCCAGTACCAAGCAGTAAAATACCCATTATAATAAAGTCGGAGAGACTCCATTTTACTTCTTCAGTAAATTGCATGGCTACTAGCGGAATCATTAATAAAATGGGCACTGCTACAATAATGCTGATTAATCTTTTGTTTTGTTTCATTTTTTGTTTCATGGTTTTTAGTTTTAAAAGTACTTTGAATTTCAAAGTTTGTTTGTAAAAAAAATTAATTATGTTGGTTTAGTAAATTTTCTAATGCAGTTAAATGATCTTGAAAGGCTTTTTTTCCTAACGCTGTCGCAGCAAAAGATGTTTTTGGTTTTTTCCCCACAAATTCTTTAATCACTTTTATGTATTCGTTTTTTTCTAACCCGGCAATATGGCTCGCCAAATTCCCATCGGTTACGTTTAGCAATTCTTTCAATGAATTAAAATCTATTTCATCGTTTACCATTAAAACGGACATAATTCCTAAGCGAACCCTACTCTCAAATATTTTATTTAACCCCTCAATCATAGCTTTATTTATTATGCGTTTTGAGGCTTGTTATTGTATTTAAAGTGCATTAATGTACCATAAACAATATGTAACACACCAAAACCAATAGACCAAAACAACAATCCTTTTCCAATAAATATGGCACTTACTAAGCCTAAAATAATCTCTAACACTCCCAAATATTTTATTTCTCCTAAGGTATATTTTCCACAATTAAACAACGCCAACCCATAAAAAAGTAAGGTAGCAGGAGCCAATAAGTAAAATAAACCATGAAACAATAATATTAAACAGAAAATACCTCCTGCAATTAATGGAACTGCTAAGTTGACTAGTAATAATCTGCTGTTTTTACCCCAAATATGCTGACCATTTTTCTTAGATTCTCTCATAGTAAGCAAAATCCCGAAAGTAATGGAGATTACCAACACACTTATGGCAATTACAAAAAGTTCTAGGGCTAATTTTTCCATTAGATTTTCCGAAAGATACATTTCTAACCTCGTTTTGGTATAGGTATTATTCAGGTAATAATCTATTCTTAAGTCGGCAAGAAAAGCCCCTACTAATGCTGTAATTCCGGCTATCACACCAGACAAACCACTTAATGAAATAAACTTGGTAGATTTCTCCATTAAATCTTTTATGCCTGAAAGAGCTTCTAAGTGTTGTTTTGAATTTTCCATATTAAAAAGTACTTTGAATTGCAAAGTAAATAAATAAAAATAATATAATCCAAATTTTTTTTTGATTTTTTTTAGAATCGTAGGAAGGTAAGGGGGTTGGTGGGTTGAATAAATGGAAGAAATTAGGAAAAATTTAGTTGTCTTTCTTAAACTCAATTTCATCTGTTACGATGTAGCAGTTGGGATAGTCAGAACTAATTTCTTTTTGGAATTTTATGGCTTCTAATTTGGTTTTAAAATCGCCAACACGCACTTTAAAGTAAGGTTGTTGGTAAATTTCGTAAGCCGGAACTTCTCTATATTTTTGAATAAAAGCAGCTCTAATTTTACGGGCAGGAGCACTACTACTTTCTGATGCTAATTGAATTCTATAACCATAAAGTTTGTAGGCAGCTTTATAGGTTTTATTAATATCTTCAATGGCTTTATCTACAACAACAATCACTTTTTTAGTTACTGTATCGGTTGCAGTTGTATCTTGTCCGAAAACAGTAATGCTTACAACAACATATAATAAGAAGGTTAAAAAGATTTTTAAAAGCATATAAAAAATTTATAAAATTCGGTTTTGCATAAATCAGTCCAAAACTACATAATTTTTAAAATATAAGTATTGAAGTGAATATGTTAAACATTGTTAATTGATGTGCATGCTGTTACCGCTTTTTGCGAGCAATTTCTGCTATATGACAGAAATCATAACTCAACACTTTCTTATTTAGAATTATTCTAAATTGATATTTAAAAGCAGATTTTAATCGAAAAATATTACTAAAAACTCATGTATTCTTATACATTTGTCAATCATTTTATGTTTAGTTTAAAGAAACAACTGTAACAGTTTTATTATGAATAAGATAACAAGAATCAATTCGAGAGGTACACTTTTAAAACTTGCGTTAATTTATTTTTCATTTTTGTTTGTTCAGGTAAATTTATCTGCACAAGATGGTGAGAAATTATTTAAAACAACTTGTACTGCATGTCACAAGCTAACTTCAGATAGGTTAGTTGGTCCTGGTTTAGCTGGAGTAACTGAGAAGCGTTCGAAAGAATGGTTGATGGGCTTCATCAAAAATTCTCAGGAAATGATTGCTAATGGAGATAAAGATGCAGTTGCCATTTTTGAAGAATATAACAAAGTACCAATGCCTGCACATCCTTTTTCGGATGAAGAATTAGCTGCTATTATAGATTATATGGCAAACCCAGAGGCTTCTTCAGAAAAGAAAGAAGAGCCAAAAGAAGCTGCTACTGCCGATGCAGGTGCTGAGGTTGATCCATTGGTTTTAGAAGGACAAAAATTATTTAAAAATAACTGTAAAGCTTGTCATAGTGTAGGAACTGATAAAGTTGTTGGTCCAGGATTGCAAGGAATTTCTGATAAAAGATCGCACGAATGGTTAGTGAAATGGATTCAAAATTCTGCTGATTTAATTGCTTCAGGAGATCCTGATGCCAATGCTATTTTTGAAGAATATAATAAAGTACCGATGCCGGCTCAACCGGTTTCCGAAGAAGACATTAAAGCTATATTAGCGTATATTGCTAATCCACCAGTAGATAAAAAAGCAGCAGCTACCGAAGAAGAAGTTGTAGCAACAACAGAAGATGATTCTTCAATGGTTACTTTTATAGTGTTAGCAGTAATTTGTGTGTCTTTATTTATTGTTATCTTGATGTTGAATAAGTCGAGAGCGATGATAGCCAAAGCCAACGCTGAAAAAGCAGGAACAGAATATACAGGACCTGTTTCTTTAGTGGCAGCGTTTAAACATACATTAAGTAATAATAAAGGTTATGTTGCTGTAGTGGTGGTTGTGCTTGTTTTTGCAGGATTGGTTGATTTAATGGGAGGTGCTGCAACTATTGGTGTTCATCAAGGATATAAGCCTGAGCAACCAATTAAATTTTCTCATAAAATTCACGCTGGAGATGATAAAATAGATTGTAACTACTGTCACTCTAGTGCCCGACATAGTAAAACTTCTGGAATTCCTTCATTAAATGTATGTATGAACTGTCATACTTATATTAATGGTGGTGATAAAACTTTCCTATACAATGGAGAAGAATATCCAATGTCTGAAGAAATCAAAAAAATCTATAAGCATTTAGATTACGACCCTAAAACAGGGAAATATGGAGATAATCCTACACCTGTTAAATGGATAAAAGTTCACAACTTACCAGATCACGTATTCTTTAGTCACCAGCAACACGTAACTGTTGGAAATCAACAATGTCAAACTTGTCACGGACCAGTTGAAGAAATGGATGTGGTAGGCCAACACTCTAAATTAACTATGGGTTGGTGTATAGAATGTCATAAAGGAACCGGAGTTTCTACAAAAGATAATGGTTATTATGATGAAATGCACAAAAGAATGCCAGAGGAATTTAGAAATAAAGTGTTTGAAGATGGCAAACTAACAGTTGACGAAATTGGTGGAATGGAGTGTGCTAAATGTCACTACTAATCAATAATAAATAAGATTCTTTTAATAGATATATAAAGTACGACTTACAATTAACATAAATATGGCTAATTCAAAAAAATACTGGAAAGGTTTAGAACAACTAAATAATGACCCTAAATTTTTGGAGTCTGTGAACAATGAATTTCCTGAGGAGTTACCGATAGACAAGTTTTTAGGTGACAACGAAACATTGGAAAATTCATCTACATCACGTAGAGATTTCTTAAAATATCTTGGTTTTGGTGTTGCAGCAGCTTCATTAGCAGCTTGTGAAACTCCGGTTACTAAGGCTATTCCTTATATTACTAAACCGGAAGAAATTACTCCTGGTAAAGCAAATTATTATGCTTCTACTTATTTTGATGGTAATGATTTTGCTCCAATTTTAGTAAAAACTAGAGAAGGAAGACCTATTCATGTAACAGGTAATAAAGAATCTAAGCTTACTAAAGGAGCAATTAATGCAAGAGTTGCAGGTGCTGTTCTTTCATTATATGATAACAACAGATACCAAAACCCAATGATGGGTGGTAATGCTACCGATTGGAAAACTATTGATGCCGCTATTAAAAAAGATTTGGCAGCTGCTAAAAATGTAAGAGTTTTAACTACAAGTTTAGTAAGCCCTTCAACAAGAGCAGCAATTGAAAGCTTAAACACACCTTCTTCAACTGAAGAAGCTAGCAAGCTTAACATCATTCAATTAGATGAAATTTCTTACTCAGGAATGTTAGATGCTAATATGGCATCATTTGGTGTTAGAGCTATTCCTACTTATAATTTCGCTAAAGCAAAAACTATTGTTAGTGTTGGAGCAGATTTTATGGGTAACTGGTTAGATACTCCTATGTATTTGAATGATTATGCTCAAACACGTAAGCCGGATAATGATTGGATGTCTAAACATTTCCAATTTGAGGCGAACATGTCGCTTTCAGGAACAAATGCAGATGTAAGAGTTCCTGTAAAACCATCTGAATATGCTGCTATTTTAGCAAACATATACAAACAATTAGGAGGAAGTATTGATGCTCCTAAAACTAATTATGATGCACAAATTGCTAATGCAGTAAAATCTTTAAAAGCTGCTAAAGGAGCTTCTATTGTTGTTGCAGGAAATAATGATAAAGACACGCAATTAATGGTTAATGGTATCAACCAAATTTTAGGAAATTATGGGAATACTATTGATATGAATACGGTATCTAAAACTAAAGCCGGAGATGATGCTAAAGTGGAAGCATTAATCGCTGAAATGAATGAAGGCAAAGTGGATGTTTTAGCTATTTATGGTGTTGACCCAGTTTTCAGTTTAGGAGAGAAATTTAAAGCAGCTTTAGGAAAAGTTAAATCAACTATTTCTTTTGCAACAAAAGCAAACGAAACGTCTAAAGCTTGTAAATATGTTTGTCCTGATAATCATGCATTCGAATCATGGAATGATTACAATCCGGTAAGCAATTATTATACGATACAACAACCAACTATTTCTCCTTTATTTAACACTCGTCAAGCACAAGAGAGTTGTTTAGTATGGGCAGAAAAAGAAGATACAAGTTATTATAATTTTATTAGAGAAACTTGGAAAAATACATTTGCTAGCGAACTAGTATTAACACCTTTTAATGATTTCTGGAACAAAGCTGTTCATGATGGAGAAGTTAAAATGAATGTTGAAACTGGTGCTGTTTCATTTAATGCAGAAGCATTAGCAGGAATAAAAGTTAGCAACAAACCATTTGCTGGAGATTTTGAATTAGAAATTACTCAAAATGCAGCAGTTGGTGCTGGAGCAGGAGCAGATAACCCATGGTTACAAGAAACTCCAGATCCTATTACTAAAATTACTTGGGACAACTATGTAACTATGAATCCTGCAGAAATGAAGGAAAGAGGTTACAATACTCAATTAGGTCAGGAATCACCAGCAAACATGATTAGTGTTACTGCAAATGGTGTTACTATAGAAAATATGCCAGTTGTTGCTCAGCCTGGTCAGGCAAGAGGAACTATTGGTATTGCTGTAGGTTACGGAAAGGTGGTAGGAAATATGGCTGAACCAACAGGTAAAAATGCTTATCCTTTAGTTGGACGTTCTGCTGCAGGAGCTGCTTATTATGTTGGAGCTACCATAGCAGAAGTTAGCGGAACTTATCCTATTGCTGCTACTCAAACGCATCAAACAGTTATGGGTAGAGACTCTGTAGTTAGAGAAACTACTTTGGCAACTTACAAACAAGGAAATAAAGACGCTTACAACCCAGAACATAAATTAGTAACGCACGAAAAAGGTGAATTTATTAAGAAAAACATCAAAGAGTTTGATTTATGGAAAGAGCATCCGGTAGAAAATATCGGACACAGATGGGGAATGTCTATCGACATGAATACTTGTATCGGATGTAGTGCCTGTGTAACAGCATGTATTTCTGAAAACAATGTTCCTGTTGTTGGTAAAGATGAGGTAAGAAGAGGAAGAGAAATGCACTGGATGCGTATCGATAGATATTATAGTACAGACGCTGATTTGGAGGATAAATCTATTTCTGGATACAGAAAAATGGAAGATCCAGCTGATAACCCACAAGTTGTTCACCAACCAATGATGTGTCAGCACTGTAACCACGCAGGTTGCGAAACAGTTTGTCCTGTAGCTGCTACAACACACAGTAATGAAGGATTAAACATGATGGCTTACAACAGATGTATTGGAACAAGATATTGTGCTAATAACTGTGCTTACAAAGTAAGAAGATTCAACTGGTTTAACTACTTGGCTTACGATAAATTTACTGAAGTTAACCCAGCTCAAGATGATTTAGGAAGAATGGTATTGAATCCTGATGTAGTTGTTAGAGCAAGAGGGGTAATGGAAAAATGTAGCATGTGTGTTCAAAGAATTCAAGCTGGAAAATTAGACGCTAAAAAAGCAAGTACAAAAGTTCAAGACGGAGCAATTCAAACAGCATGTTCTGGAGCTTGTCCTACAAATGCCATTACTTTTGGTGACTTGAATGATACGGAAAGCAAAATTAATGGAGATATGAACCATAATAGAGCTTACAGAGTAATAGAAGAAGTTGGTCAACAACCAAACGTATATTACTTAACAAAAGTTAGAAATTTAGAAAACAACGAAGCTTAAAAAAGTATAAAAAATGCATAAAGAAGCCGCAATTAGAGAACCGTTAATATTAGGAGACGATGTAAATTACTCAAAAATCTCCGATGACGTATTAGCAACTATCGAAGGAAAAACAACTAAAGGTTGGAAAATATTAATGACCATAGCCGCTATAGTTGGTCTTTGGGGTGTAGGAAATATCCTTTATCTTATAGGAACAGGTGTCGGAACATGGGGATTGAATAAAACTGTTGGTTGGGCATGGGATATCACCAATTTCGTTTGGTGGGTTGGTATTGGTCACGCAGGAACATTAATTTCTGCCGTGTTATTGTTATTCCGTCAGAAATGGAGAATGGCAATTAACAGACCAGCAGAAGCAATGACCATCTTTGCCGTATTTATGGCAGGATTGTTCCCAATGATACACATGGGTAGAATTTGGATGGCTTATTGGGTGTTGCCTTTACCAAATGAGTTCGGACCAATGTGGGTAAACTTTAACTCTCCTCTTTTATGGGATGTATTTGCAATTTCAACTTATCTTTCTGTATCATTAGTATTTTGGTATATTGGATTAATTCCTGATTTTGCAACCATTAGAGACAGAGCAAAATCTCCAGTTCCAAAATTAATGTATAGCTTATTAAGCTTTGGTTGGACAGGAAATGCTAAAGCGTGGCAACGTTTTGAAGAAGTATCTTTAGTATTAGCAGGTTTAGCAACTCCACTTGTATTCTCGGTTCACTCTATTGTATCCATGGATTTTGCCACTTCAGTAATTCCGGGTTGGCATACCACTATCTTCCCTCCATATTTCGTTGCAGGAGCCGTATTCTCTGGTTTCGCAATGGTACAAACACTAATGATTATTGTTAGAAAAGTAATGCACTTAGAAAAATATGTAACTATTAAACATATTGAGTACATGAACATCATTATTATTGTAACAGGTTCAATAGTTGGTGTTGCTTACTTAACAGAATTATTCATTTCTTGGTATTCAGGTGTTGAATACGAATCTTATGCATTCATCAATAGATTTTCTGGTCCTTACGCTTGGGCTTACTGGTGTATGATGACATGTAATGTGATTTCTCCTCATTTATTTTGGTGGAAAAAATTAAGAACCAATTTAGCATTCACTTTTGTAATGTCTATTGTAGTAAACATAGGTATGTGGTTTGAGAGATTTGTAATTATTGTAACTTCAGTTCACAGAGATTATTTACCATCAAGTTGGTCTATGTTCTACCCAACTTGGGTGGATATAGGAATCTTTATCGGGACACTAGGATTATTTAGTGTATTCTACCTATTATTCTTAAGATATTTCCCTGTATTAGCACTTAATGAATTGAAAACAATTTTAAAATCTTCAGGAGAGAAATACAAAAATATGTCTGATGAAGACTTTAAAAAATTACACCCAGTAAAAAAATAATTATATCGTTAGAAACTTTTAGTTATGTCAGATAAAAAACTATACGCAATTTATGATGATGATTATGTACTTTTAGAAAGTGCAAAACATCTGGTTTCAAAAGGAATTCATATTAGAGATGTATTCTCTCCTTTTCCTATTCACGGAATAGATCCTGTTATTGGGTTAAAAAGAACTCGTATTGCCATTACCGCATTTATTTATGGAATGATAGGCGTTTCGCTTGCATTATTAGGAATGTGGTATTTTATGGTGCAAGATTGGCCAATGAATATAGGCGGGAAACCTAATTTTTCATTAATTGATAATATTCCAGCATTTGTTCCCGTAACATTTGAGTTTGGAGTATTATGTGCTGCACATGGTATGTCGTTTACTTATTTATTAAGAAACTGGACTTTACCTGGTTTTAAAGCTAGAAATCCTTATCCAAGTACAACTGACAATAGATTTGTGATGGAAATTCATCCAAGTGATAGTGGAATGACAGCTGAAGAAATTAAAGCAGCTCTTAATGAAACTTATGTACTTCAGATTGACGAAAAATAAAACGATTAATTTAGAAAGATTATAAAAAATAAACACATGAAAAACTACCTGAACAATAGCATAAAAATAATTGGAATGGTTGCTATTATTTCTCTTTTTTCTTGTAAAGAAGAAAATGGTTTAGCACCTGAATATATGCCAGATATGTATCGTTCGCCTTCTATAGAAACTTATGTAGATTACGGTGAATTAAGAGGTAAACGAGGTGATGATTCTTTGAGAAATACACTTACAGCAAGAAAACCTGTTGAAGGAACCATTCATAGAGGTTTTACTCCTTACCCTTACGAAAATTCTATTGATGGCTACAACCAAGCAGGAGAGTTTTTAAAGAGTCCTTTTGATTATACAGACAAATCCGTAGCTAAAGGAAAAGAATTATACGGAATGTTTTGTGTTCACTGTCATGGTGGTGCGGGACAAGGAGATGGGTCATTAGTAGAAAGAGAAGTTTTTCCTCCTTTACCAGTTAAATTTACTGAAAGCTTAGACTTACCTGAAGGTAAAATGTTTCATACCATTACTTTCGGAAAAGGGTTAATGGGACCTCATGCTTCTCAGTTAACTCAAGAAGAAAGATGGCAATTAATTCACTACATCAGAGTAGGGTTTATGAAAAAACCATTAACAGCCGATTTAGGTCAAACTGCTGTTAGTGCTGATACAAATGCTGTAGTACAATAAAATTTAAAAGAAGATTACAACTAAAAACATTTTAACAAATGGAATATACAATATCAAAAAACGCGAAACTAACTACTATCATTCTTATTGTAGTTGGTCTGCTAGCTTTAATTGTTGGTTTAACTACTGATCATGGTCACCATGTTTCTCAAAGATTTTGGGCTAACTTATTAGTAAATGGGTATTTCTATTTTACTATTTCATTAGCAGCACTGTTCTTTTTAGCCTTACAATATGTTTCAGAAATGGCTTGGGGAGTAACTACGCATAGAGTTTTTCAGGCGATAATGAGCTTTATGCCAATTGGAGCAGTAGTTTTATTAGCAGTATTTATTGCAGGAGCAGCTCATTTACACCATTTATATCACTGGATGGATCCTGAAGTTCACAACCCAGAAAGCAGCCATTATGATAAATTAATTGCTAATAAAGGTGCGTATTTAAATATTCCATTTTTCTTTGTAAGATCGTTAATCTACATTGGTGTTTGGATGTTTTTTGCTTACTGGTTTAGAAAAAAATCTATGGAAGAAGATCAATTAAACCTTGCTGCTGGAGATGTTTCTCCTATTTACAAAAGAAGCATTTTCATGGGTGTATTGTTTATTTTCTTCTTTGCTTATACTTCATCATCATCAGCATGGGATTGGTTAATGAGTATTGATACACACTGGTTCAGTACATTATTTGGATGGTATGCATTCTCAGGAATGTGGGTATCATGTATGATTTTCGCTGTGGTATTAGTGTTGTACCTAAAAGGTAAAGGTTTCTTAAAAGAAGTAAACGATAGCCATATTCATGATTTAGGAAAATGGATGTTTGCTATTAGCTGCTTATGGTCTTACTTATGGTTCTCTCAGTTTATGTTAATTTGGTATTCTGATATACCAGAAGAGGTAACGTATTATTTATTCAGATTTGAGCACTACAAATTATTATACGTAGGAACTTTCTTTGTAAACTTCTTATTGCCATTCTTTATTTTAATGTCGAGAGATGCAAAGAGAAACGCTGTGTTCTTATTACCTATCGCTTTAATCATCTTTGTTGGTCACTGGTTAGATGTTTTAACTATGGTGTTGCCAGGAACTATGTTTGAAGAAGGTCAGTTAGGATTAGTAGAAATAGGCATGTTCTTAATGTTTACAGGAGCTTTCATTTTTGTAGTGTTAACATCACTTACTAAAGCATCATTGGTTACTAAAAACCACCCAATGCTTGACGAAAGTTTACACTTACATCACTAATTATAGATTGAATAATTTAGTTTTAAAAAGCACGCTATTTGGCGTGCTTTTTTTGTTTGTTATTTATTCTTACCGTCATTGCGAACGCAGTGAATCAAGCTTGTGTTCGTATTGTCTTATCTATTACTCCCTATCAAAAATAAAACACAGCAAACTGTGTTGCAATTCCTAGCAGAAAGCCAGCATAAATTTGAGCCTGGGTATGAGCATTTAAAATTAATCGGGAAGTAGCTACTAACCCAAAAACAACCAATAGTGCTACAATAAAAATGCTTACATCAGTTTGAAGTTTGGTAGCAACACACAAAAATGCTCCAAGTAATCCACCAACACCAACAGTATGGGCGCTAATTTTCCATTTTATATTGATGATAAAAGTTAAAATAATAGCATAAGTGGCTCCTATAATAAAATTAAAAATAATTGGAATTACAGTAGTTTGTTTGAGTAAGTAAAGCGTGAAAATAAAAGATATAATAGTAATGATGTAAGGAATAATTCGCTCTTTAGATGCATACATTTGCATGCTGGTAATAATTCCTCTATTACGAAGAAAAAGAATGGAAAGTAATGGAATAATAAAAGTTACGAGTGCTACTAAAAGAATAGTAAATTGCTTTAATTTAAAATGTACGGCATAATTAATATAAGTATCGGTATTAAATAGCAGAAAAAGCCCAAGAGTGGGCATGAATAATGGATTAAAGAGAATAGAAATTATTTTTGCAGCTAACCTCATGTCCAGACTTAAATTTCTTTACGTAATCGGGCTACAGGAATATTTAATTGCTCTCGGTATTTGGCAATTGTTCTTCTGGCAATGTTGTAACCTTTATCGTTAAGTAATTTAGAAAGTTTGTCATCTGTTAACGGCTTGCGTTTGTCCTCATCCTCCACAGCATTTTGTAAAATCTTTTTCACCTCTCTGCTCGAAACTTCTTCACCACTATCTGTACTTAGCGATTCTGAAAAGAAGGTTTTTAAAAGAAACGTTCCGTAAGGTGTTTGAATGTATTTACTGTTTACCACACGAGAAACTGTTGATATATCCATATCTATTTCTTCGGCAATATCTTTTAAAATCATGGGGACAATCAGCGTTTCGTCTCCTTCCAAAAAGTATTTTTTTTGTCTTTCAACAATAGCATCTACAGTCAACATAAGCGTGTGCTGACGTTGCTTTATGGCATCAATAAACCATTTGGCAGAGTCTAGCTTTTGTTTTACAAACATCAACGCATCTTTTTGCGATTTTGAAGGCTTTTCTTTTTGAGCTTTGTAGCCTTCAATCATTTCTTTGTAAGAGCGGCTAACTTTTAAGTCGGGAGTATTTCTTCCGTTTAAAGTGATGTCTATTTCTCCATCATCAACAGTAAGAACAAAATCAGGAACAATATGTTGGGTAACTCTTAAGCCATCATTAGATGAGTTGCCAGGTTTCGGATTTAACTTTAGAATTTCTTCAATTACCAATCTTAAATCATCCTCAGAAATACTAAGTTTATCAATAATTTTTGAGTAATGTTTTTTAGAAAACTCATCAAAAAAGTTAGTAATAATTTCTATGGCATTTTTAGAAATAAGCGTATGGTGTTTTTTCTTGTTAAGCTGAATAAGCAAACATTCCTGAAGACTTCTTGCTCCAACACCTGCCGGATCTAAATGCTGAATAAGTTTTACTATCTTTTCAATATGTTCTTTATCAGTAATAATATTTTGGGTAAACGCTAAATCATCAACTATGGCATTTATATCTCTGCGGAGATAACCGGCATCATCTAGACTACCAATAAGGTGTAGAGCAATATTATGGTCATCATCATCTAAATTAAACAAGTTAATTTGAGCCTCTAAGGTTTCCTGAAAAGTAGAACCAACACTAATAGGTGTCTGCTTGTCTTCATCATCTTTACTGTGATTGTTAGCAGTTAGCTTATAGCTTGGTGTATCAGAATCATCAACATAATCATCAAAATTAAACTCTTTTTCAGCTTCGCTTTGTTCTTTCTCCTCATAATCATCATGCTGAGTAAGTTCCATCTCTTCTTCTTCATCTTTGCCCTCATCTAAAGCAGGATTGTTTTCCATTTCCTCTTTAATTCTTTGTTCGAGAGCAACTGTAGGCAATTGCAACAATTTCATTAACTGAATTTGTTGAGGCGATAGCTTTTGCTGTAGTTTAAAACTTAATGTTTGTTTTAGAGCCATGAGTTAAGTTCAAAGTTTGACGTTTAATGTTTAAGGTTGCAGTTAACAAAACTCATTAAAAGCCGCAGCCAAATTTTCAGCAATCATTTCTGCTGGTCTTCCTTCAATATGATGTCTTTCAATAAAGTGAACTAATTTACCATTTTTAAACAATGCCATTGATGGTGATGAAGGAGGATAAGGCAACATGTGTTTTCTTGCTTGATTTACCGCTTCGGCATCAACACCAGCAAAAACAGTGGTAATTTTATCCGGGCGCTTGTCGTTGGTAACTGCCATACGAGCAGCAGGACGAGCATTAGCTGCGGCACAACCACAAACAGAGTTGATTAAAACAAAAGTTGTTCCTTCGCTAGTGATAGCTTTATCAACAGCATCGGGAGTTAATAATTCTTCAAAACCTACTTCTGTAAGTTCGCTTTTCATTGGGGCTACTAATTCTGGTGGATACATATTTTTAATTTTTTATGTGACTAAATATTTTCTACAAAAATACTTAATCTAAACATAAAAATTTTCCCAAAGAGAGGCTTTTATAAAAATTAACAGTTGGATAGGTTTTTCTATTCATCATTCAGGAGGAATCTTGTTGGGACAAGAGGTTAAAATAGTATTTGTTGATGCAGTTCAATAGAGGTAATAGTTCAATAATAAATGAGGAGTAAGCTTTCTTTCAAATAAATTTAGCAGTAATTTGAAACTGCTTTGCTTTTCTTAACAAGTTTCTTCCAGAAGGACATGATAGTTTTATAAAAACTATCTTATGTGTCTGAAATTCCATTCTAAACCCTGTTTTTACTATCGATAATGATAGTAAATGGTCCTTCGTTGACTAAAGCTACTTTCATATATGCACCAAACTCACCTGTTTTGAGTGGTTGTTGCAATAATGGAGTAAGTTCTTTTATGAAATCATTATATAAATCTATTGCTTTTGGAGGTTTAGCAGCTAAAATAAAAGACGGGCGATTACCTTTTTTGGTGCTTGCCATAAGCGTAAACTGACTGATGAGCAACACTTCACCATTAACATCATTTACAGAAAGATTGGGAATTTCGTTTTCATCATCAAAAATTCTGAGTTGAGCAATTTTTTTAGCTAACCATTCAATATCTTCTTGAGTATCATTTTCAGCTACGCCTAATAAAATCATTAATCCTTTTCCTATTGAAGTGGTTTTGGATTCAATGCTTACTGATGCTTCACTTACTCGTTGAATTACTGCTTTCATAAATATTAATACCCTTTTCCTCTATAACTTTCACTTTCATTGTCGTTATACATCGACAAGTAATTTTGATATCTGAAAGCAGCCATTTCGTTATTTTCTACCGCTTTTTTTACAGCACATTTGGGCTCGTTAATATGTTGACAATTATTAAATTGACAATCGGGCAACAAATCTCTCATTTCAATAAAATAATGCGAAAGCTCTGTTTTGTCAAAGTCTATTAAACCAAAAGCTTTAATGCCTGGGGTATCTACCACAAAACCGCCAAAAGAAAGTTCGTGCATTTCGGCATAAGTGGTGGTGTGTTTCCCTAATTGATGAGCATCAGAAATAATGGAGGTTTTAAGTTGTAAAGAAGGTTCTATAAGATTGAGCAAAGAAGATTTTCCTACTCCCGAATGTCCTGAAACCAATGACGTTTTATTTTTTAATTTAGCAATCAGTTGATCGATGTTTTTGTTGGCAGTTACAGAAATTGCCAAGCATTCGTAACCAATATTAGTATAGGTTTCCATTAAAAAATGGAGTTTCTCCATATCTTTTTCGGTATAAATATCCGTTTTATTAAAAACAATAGTGGTAGGAATGTGGTAAGCTTCTGCGGTAACTAAAAACCGGTCAATAAAACCTGTAGAAGTTTCGGGCTGAGCAACGGTAGCTATTAAAATAGCTTGATCAACATTGGCAGCAATAATATGAGCTTGCTTAGAAAGGTTGACCGATTTTCTAATAATGTAATTGGTTCGGGGTTTAATTTCAGAAATAACGGGGTCTGTAGCAACATCACTAACAATAACCTTATCGCCAACCGCTACCGGATTAGTAGTTTTAATATCCATCATTCTAAAGCTGCCTTTAATTCTTGCAGCCAAGGTTTCGCCATTATTCATGCGGACATGATATAGGTTGCCAGTAGATTTTATTACAATTCCTTCTTCCAAAATTATTGAGAATGTTAAAAAAACCAAAAGTAATGAAATCGTAAATGTTCTAAAGCAAAATTCATTACTTTCGTGCTTTAAATGCCGTAAAAACAAAATTTTTTAATTTTTTACTTTTACGAGCATCCTCGAAAAATTAGTTTTTCACAGAAAAACATTTTTCGGGACTTATAAAATTATAAACTCATAACCTTTAAACTTATAAACTAGCATGTCAGTTATAGTTAATAATGTAACCAAAATTTATGGAAAGCAAAAAGCATTAGATGATGTTTCTTTTGTTGTAGAGCCTGGTCATATTGTTGGTTTTTTAGGACCAAATGGAGCTGGAAAATCAACCATGATGAAAATCATTACTTGTTTTATTCCTCAAACATCAGGCAGTGTTTCTGTATGTGGTTATGATGTAATTGAACATCCTATTGATGTGAAAAAGCAAGTAGGTTATTTGCCAGAGCATAATCCACTTTATTTAGACATGTATGTAAAAGAATACTTGCATTTTGTTGGTGGCGTGCATCATGTTCCCAATCTTACTGCAAGAGTAAAAGAAATGATTGATATGGTGGGATTGGAAATAGAGCAAAACAAAAAAATTGGAGCTTTATCTAAGGGGTACAGACAAAGAGTAGGATTGGCTCAAGCCATGATACACGACCCAAAAGTGTTGATTTTAGATGAGCCAACAACAGGATTAGACCCTAATCAGTTAGAGGAAATTAGAAGCTTAATAAAAGCTATAGGAAAAGAAAAAACCATTATGCTTTCTACGCATATTATGCAAGAGGTAGAAGCTATTTGCGATAAAACCATTATCATTAACCAAGGAAAAATTGTGGCTAATGAAACCACAGCAGGACTAAAGTTAAATAAAGAGAACAAAATTGTGTTAACTGTTGAGTTTGACAAAACAACTAGTGAGGATTTGCTGTTAAATATTAACGGTGTTTTAAAAGTAAAGAAAAACCCAGCAAATAATTCTTGGTTGTTTGAAATAGCTAACGATAGTGTAAGAAATGCCATCTTTCAATTTGCTGTAGAGCACGAAATGGTGGTGTTAACACTACAAAAAGAAAATGAAAGTTTAGAAAGTATTTTTAAGAAATTGACTTCAAACAAAAAATAAACTAAAAAATAGTTTAGTTTGTAAAAAAAATCTACTTTTGACCTCGTTATTGTGGAATGATTTGGCTGCTTGCAACCACATGAAAAAATGCTAAAAAGTGTACTTTTCACATTGCTACCAGCCTGCATTTCTTTTTTTATTAACTTGTTAAAATAAAATTAAATGTCTTATTTATTTACATCCGAATCTGTATCAGAAGGGCATCCGGACAAAGTTGCCGACCAAATTTCTGATGCTTTAATTGATCATTTTTTAGCTTTTGATCCTGACTCAAAAGTAGCTTGCGAAACCTTAGTAACAACAGGTCAAGTGGTATTGGCAGGAGAAGTTAAATCTAATACTTATTTAGACGTACAAAAAATTGCTCGTGAAACCATTAATAAAATTGGTTACACCAAAAGCGAGTATATGTTTGAGGGAAACTCTTGTGGAGTTTTTTCGGCTATACATGAGCAATCTCCTGATATTAATCAAGGAGTAGAAAGAAAGAAAAAAGAAGAGCAAGGTGCCGGAGATCAAGGAATGATGTTTGGCTATGCAACCAAAGAAACGGATAACTACATGCCGTTGGCATTAGAAATTTCTCATTTGTTGTTGAAAGAATTGGCAGCTATCAGAAGAGAAGGCAAAAAAATGAAATACCTTCGTCCCGATTCAAAATCTCAGGTAACTATTGAGTACGATGACAACAATCAACCAGTAAGAATTGATGCTATTGTTGTTTCTACTCAACATGATGATTTTGATACAGAAGCTAAAATGTTAAAGCAAATTAAAGATGATGTAATTAACATTTTAATTCCAAGAGTTAAAAAATTGCTTCCAAAACATATCCAAAAATTATTTAACGATAAAATTAAATACCATGTTAATCCAACAGGAATATTTGTAATAGGTGGACCTCATGGAGATACTGGTTTAACAGGTAGAAAAATTATTGTTGATACCTATGGTGGTAAAGGAGCTCACGGTGGTGGAGCATTCTCAGGAAAAGACCCTAGTAAGGTAGATCGTTCTGCAGCTTATGCTACCAGACATATTGCTAAAAATATGGTGGCAGCAGGTTTGTGTGATGAAGCATTGGTACAAGTAGCTTATGCTATTGGAGTTGCTCAGCCTGTAGGATTGTTTGTTTCTACTTACGGAACTTCAAAAGTGGATATGAAAGATGGAGACATTGCTAAAAAATTAATGAAGTTATTCGATTTGAGACCTTATGCAATTGAAACCAGATTTAAATTAAGAACACCTATTTATTCTGAAACAGCAGCTTACGGACACATGGGAAGAATTCCTCAGGAAATCACCAAAGAGTTTATAAACGGCTCTGGCGAGAAGAAAAAAATTAAAGTAAAATTGTTCCCTTGGGAAGAATTAGATTACGTAAGTAAAATAAAAAAAGAGTTTAAATTAAAATAAATAATTCACTTATAACGTTAATTCGATTGTCAGAACAAAAACTAAAATAAACTTAACTCAATTAATTTGATGTTTAAATATTTTTTTTTGTAATTTGGCAGCTGATTTTAAAAAAATAATTAATTAAAGTAAGCAATAAACAAATCAAAACTATGAAACAATTATTTGCATTATTAACATTAACAGCAGTATTAAATTTTGGTACTATTAATGTAACTTACGCTCAAGATGCCAATGCAACAGAGCAAACAGCAGAAGATTCAGCAACTCAAGCGAAAGCTGAAGCAGATGCTAAAGCAAAAGCAGAGGCTGATGCCAAAGCAAAAGCAGAAAAAGAAGCTCAAGCAGCAGATGCAGCAACAGAAGATGTTGTTGAAGAAGACTTGTCTTTTACTCAAATAATCAAACAAAAATTTATTGAAGGTGGTCCCGGATTTATGGGAATCGTTTTGGTATGTCTTATTTTAGGTTTGGCAATTGTTATTGAAAGAATTGTTTACTTAAACATGGCAACAACTAACACTGACAAATTATTAAAAAACATCGAAGATTCATTAAATGCAGGTGGTGTTGAAGCAGCTAAAGAAGTTTGCAGAAATACAAAAGGACCTGTTGCTAGTATTTTCTACCAAGGGTTAGATAGAAGTCACGAAGGAATTGACATGGTTGAAAAATCAGTTGTTTCTTACGGTGGGGTTCAAATGGGCTTGTTAGAAAAAGGCATCTCTTGGATTTCATTATTTATTGCTTTGGCTCCAATGCTTGGTTTCATGGGAACTGTAATTGGTATGATTGGAGCATTTGATGCGATTGCTGCTGCGGGTGATATTTCTCCTGCTGTTGTTGCTGATGGTATTAAAGTAGCCCTTTTAACAACTGTATTTGGTTTGATAGTAGCAATTATCCTACAAATATTTTATAATTACATCGTTGCAAAAGTGGATAACTTAGTAAACGATATGGAAAATGCTTCTATTTCATTAATAGATTTATTAGTGAAGCACCAATTATCTAAAAAATAATAATAAAAACATAAACAGATGAATAACAAATTATTCAGTATCATATTATATGTATTGTTAGGACTTTCAGCAGTTTTAAGTATTCTTTTCTTTGCGGATATCGTATCTGAAGGAATGTTGATTAACTGGTGCTATATATTATTAGGAATAGCTACGCTTGCTGCAATAGTTTTTCCTATTATAGAAATGGCTCAAAACCCTAAAAATGCAAAAAATGCTTTGATAGGTATTGTTGGATTAGTAGTTGTTTTTGCAATTGGTTATTTTACTGCAAGCAACGAAGAAGTTTTTGATGCAAGTGCTAAGTTGTTAGCAGATGCTTCAACATCACAATGGTCGGAAGCAGGCTTAAATGCATTTTATATTTTAGGTGTAGGTGCAATTGGAGTAATAATTTTTTCAGAAGTATCAAAAATATTCAAATAAAAAATGGCTAAAAGAGAAATATCAGAAATTAATGCCGGCTCAATGGCGGATATTGCATTCCTGTTGTTGATATTCTTCTTGGTAACTACCACTATGGATACGGATACAGGATTGATTAGAAAGTTGCCACCACCACCAGAAGATTTACTAGAACCGCCACCACCAATTAAACAAAGAAATATTTTTGAAATATTGGTTAATGCTAATGACCAATTGTTGGTTGAAGGTGAATATTTGCAAGTAACAGAATTAAGAGAGAAAACGAAGGAATTTATTAAATCTGATGTTGGAAATCCTAATATGCCTGAGTTTAAAGAAGAACAAATTGAAGGCTTAGGGTTATATCCTGTTTCCAAGCAAATTATTTCATTGCAAAACGATAATGGAACATCTTACGATATGTACATTAAAGTGCAAAATGAATTAGTAGCCGCTTATAATGAATTAAGAAATGAATTCGCTCAGCAAAAATTCGGAAAAACATATCAAGAGCTTTTACAACAATCGGGAGCTTCTGAAGCAGCAGAACAACAATTAGATGCTGTTAAAAAAGTTTATCCACAACGAATTTCTGAGGCGGAACCCAAAAAAGTAGGAGGGACCAACTAATGTCAAAATTTAGAAAAAAAGGTAAAAAAAGTCAGCCTGCTGTTAATACAGCTGCACTTCCTGATATCGTTTTTATGTTACTTTTCTTCTTTATGGTAACTACTACCATGAGAGAAACTACGTTGAAAGTGGAAAATAAAATTCCATTTGCAACAGAAATAGAAAAGTTAGAAAGAAAATCATTAGTAAGTTACATTTATATTGGTAAGCCAATTAAAGAACTTCAACCGGTTTTTGGTACAGCTCCAAGAATTCAGTTAAATGATGCTTTTAAAACCAAAGAAGATATTTTTCAGTTTGTAGAAATGGAAAGAGACGAAAGAGATGAAGCTGAAAGGAACTTAATTACTTGGTCGTTAAAAGTGGATCAAAAAACCGAAATGGGTGTTGTTACAGATGTAAAGCAAGAACTTAGAAAAGCCAATGCTTTAAAGATTAACTATTCAACTAAGAAAACAGATAAAATTCTGAACTAGAAGTATTTTTAAATAACATAAAAAGCTCAGTAAGCAATTAGCCTACTGAGCTTTTTTTATGGATACAGCTTAAAGTTGAACTCAGGTTTTAAACAACTTCATTTAGAATAATGTATTTTTGTTGTTTATGCACAGCTATTTTTTATATCAACAAACAGATACTTCTCAAACGGAAAAACAAGAGAAGAAAGACAGCGTTGTGTCGCCACAAACCGATACTTTTCCTATTGACTTAATGGAAGAAATTGATGAAGTCTCTATAAAAGAAGTTGTAAAACCCAAAAAGCCAAGATATACTAACATTCAACAACAGCTTCAAACTAATACATTAAATGAGGATGCAGATTTTATTGCGGACACAACCAACTTTGGTTTAAATGTAAAAAAGCTCTATTCTTTACCGGTTAGAGAGGTTGATGAGAAAAAAGAACAACCAAAAGACACAACAACTACCAAACAAGAAATAGTTTTTACACCTGAATACAGAACAGAATATGTGCACACTTGGCAAACTGTTATTTTGCTTTTTTGTTTCTTATTGCTTGGGTTTGCAAAAGCTTTTAATAGTTCACGAGTTAAGCTTATTATAAAGTCTATTTTTACTTCAAGTGGTGTGCAAGAAGCCATTAGAAGCGAAAAAATGTTTTTCAACCAAGCGAATTTACTGCTACATATTGTAGCATTTTTTAGCCTCTCTTTATTTCTCTATGACTTTTTATTGTATAAAGATATTTTCTACAGAGATACCTCATTTTTCTTTATGAAAGTACTTGCTGTAGTGGTTGTTTTATATACGATAAAGCAAATTTTAGGACTACTTATTAATAATGTTTTTGATTTTGACAACTTGAAAACAGCTTACGTTTATTTAACATCAATTCATACTATACTTATTGGAGTAATTTTACTTCCATTAATGACGTTGAACTATTATTCTTATCTGCAAGAAGTAGAAAATTATAAAATGTTGATGGCAATATTGGTTCTTTTCGTGTTCATTATCAACTTATTAAGATTGTATTTTATAGCGAGACAAAAAAATATTTCTATATTCCATATAATTTTGTACCTTTGCACCCTCGAAATTTTACCGTTAATCGTTGTTATTAGGTACTTTATCTTTTAAAAATGATTATTTAACTAAAAAAATGAGTTTATGTTGAAAGTGAAAAGTGTTTTAGTTTCTCAACCAAAACCTGAAAGCGATAAATCACCCTATTTTGATCTTGCCACAAATTGTAAAGTAAAAATTGACTTTAGGCCATTTATCCATGTTGAAGGCGTATCAACAAAAGATTTTAGAAGTCAACGAATAAATTTTACTGATTTTAATGCTGTAATCTTTACAAGTAGAAATGCAGTAGATTATTTCTTTAAAACTGCTGAAGAAATAAGATATAATGTTCCGGAATCATTAAAATATTTTTGTATTTCTGAGGCAATTGCTTTTTATCTTCAAAAGTATATTATTTACAGAAAAAGAAAAGTGTTTACAGGTAAACAAACATTTCAGGACTTAATGCCTCTTTTGAAAAAAAATAAAGACAGTAAGTTTTTATTACCTTGTTCAGATATTATTAGTCCGAACATAAAAGAGTCATTAGAAAAAGATAGCATCAATTACCAATGTGTTGTTTTGTATAGAACTGTTTGTAGTGATTTAAGCGATTTAACGGATGTAAATTATGATGTATTGGCTTTCTTTAGCCCATCAGGAATTAAATCGTTATTTCAAAATTTTCCTAACTTCAAACAAAACGATACTAGGATAGCAGTTTTTGGTTCAACAACATCAAAAGCAGCAGAAGAAGCTGGTCTTAGAATAGATATTTGCGCTCCACAGCCCGAAGCTCCATCAATGACTAAAGCATTAGAGCTGTATATAAAAGATGCTAATAAAAACGGAAAGAAATAGTTTTTAAAAGATAGATAGAGAAGAGCCGAATAATTTATTCGGCTCTTTTTCTTTGTTATCAATTAGTATATACAAACAATTTTGTAATTTCATATGTTTAATTTTATTGTTTTTTATCGGTCATATGGAACTTCCAAATAATCATTTTATTGTGTGATAAAATTTTTAACATGGTCGTTTCATAAGTTCATTTTAAACAGTTCATACTTACAATTATTTTAGCGTGAATTTATACTCAAAAAAACAAAGGTGGAAACTATTATTAGTAGGAATTGCAACGCTAATAGTGTTGTCTTCTTTGTGGTACACCAATATTTTAGTTAGGCAAATTGCTCAAGAAGAGCGAGAGAAAGTAAGGCTTTGGGCAGGGGCTATTCAAAATAAAGCTACGTTGGTGCAGCTTACGGGAGAACTGTTTGATAAAATTTCTAAAGAAGAAAGAAACAGAATTGAAATTTGGGCTGAAGCTACCAAACGAATTATTACTTCTACCAATCAGGATGCTACTAACTTTTATCTTCAAATTATTGGTAAAAATGAAACCATTCCGGTTATTGTTACAGATGAAGAAAATAAAATTATTAACTATAGAAACATAAAACTAACAGCAGGAATTGATACAGCGAGTTATTTAAATGCTCAGCTCGATTCCATGAAAAACACCAATGACCCCATAGATTTAAAAATTCATGTTACCCGAAATATTACGTGGAACCACAAATTATATTATCAAGATTCTGAAATTTTTACCGAATTAAAAGTTGTTTTAGATGATTTAATAAAATCCTTTATTTCCGAAATTGTAGTAAACTCTGCTGCTGTTCCTGTAGTTTTTACCGATAGCACTCAAACCAATGTGATTGAATACGGTAATTTAGATAAAGATAAAATTAAAGATTCTACCTATTTAGCCAATACCATTGCAGAAATGCGAAGTCAAAATAAACCCATTGCTATTTCCATTAATAATAACGAAACACAATACATTTTTTATAAAGATAGTGAGCTATTAATGCAGCTTAGATATTATCCTTTCTTTCAGTTTGGTGTAATTGGGTTGTTTATTTTAATTGCTTATTATTTGTTTAGCACTTCCAGAAAAAGTGAACAAAACCAGGTTTGGGTTGGGTTGGCAAAAGAAACAGCTCACCAATTAGGCACACCACTTTCTTCTTTAATGGCGTGGGTAGAGTATTTAAAACTAAAAAATGTTGACCAAGCGACTATTGATGAGCTTTCTAAAGATGTAAACAGGCTGGAAATTATTACCGAGCGGTTTTCTAAAATTGGTTCTATACCTAAATTAGTTGACGAAAATGTTGGTGAAGTTTTAAGAAGTACAGCAGCCTATTTACAACCGAGAATCTCAAAAAATGTTATCATTAATTTCAATTTTTCTAAAGAAGAAAGAATTTTAGCACCATTAAACACTTCATTGTTTAGTTGGGTAATAGAAAATCTAATTAAAAATGCAGTGGATGCCATGCAAGGTGGTGGAACTATCGATATTTTTATGATAGATCAAAAACAATTTGTTTATATAGATATTAGCGATACAGGTCATGGCATTCCGAAGTCTAAACAAAAAACCATTTTCGAACCTGGTTTTACCACTAAAAAAAGAGGTTGGGGATTAGGATTATCGCTAACCAAACGTATTATTGAAAATTACCACAACGGTAAAATTTTCGTGAAACAATCTAGTGAAAACGGTACTGTTTTCAGAATTGTTTTAAAAAAGTATTAAGCCTAAACTAATGGCAGGCATTTACATCCATATTCCTTTCTGTAAAAAAAAATGTAGCTATTGCGATTTTCATTTTTCTACCAATTTTAAACATAAATCGGAATTATTAGCCGCATTACAAAAAGAGATTGTTTTACAAAAAGACCATTTTAAAAATGAGTTTATAAACACCATTTATTTTGGTGGAGGAACGCCTTCGGTGTTAACAGAAAAAGAATTAAACCTGTTGTTAGCTACTGTTTATAGTAATTATAAAGTAAAGGAAAAAGTAGAGCTGACAATGGAATGTAATCCGGATGATATTACTTCTAAAAAAATAAACGAGTATAAAAAAAGTGGTGTAAACAGGTTGAGCATTGGCATACAATCTTTTTTTAATGATGACTTACAGTTTTTTAACCGAGCCCACAATGCTAGCGAAGCAGAACAAAGTATTTTAAAAACGCAAGATGCCGGAATTGATAATATTACTATTGATTTAATTTATAATAGTCCGCTGTTAACCTTAAAAAAATGGGAACAAAACTTAGATAAATTTATCAGTTTAAATGTGCCACATCTCTCTGCTTATACCCTAACTGTAGAGCCTAAAACGGCCTTACATCATTTGGTAAAAACCAAGCAAACCACTTTGCCAACAGATGAACAAGCTATTGAGCAATTTAAATTATTAATGGAAAAAACTAAACAAGCCGGATTAGTACATTATGAAGTATCTAACTTTGGTAAAGAAGGTTATTTTTCGCAACACAACAGTAATTATTGGAAAGGCGAAAATTATTTAGGAATTGGTCCTTCGGCACATTCGTTTATGAATAATAATACCTCTCAAAAAAGAAGTTGGAATGTTGCCAATAATACTAAATACATTAAAGCAATACATCAAGGTACACCTTATTTTGAAGAAGAACTTATAGATGAAACCACCGCTTTTAATGAATATATATTAACCCGATTACGAACCATTTGGGGCTTAGATTTGGAATATATTAAAAACACGTTTAACCCTGTTTTGCTTCGTCATTTTGAAAAAGAGTTGGAAGCGTATAAAAATTCTGAATTGATTACTATTTCAAAAAATACAGTAACTTTAACCACTAAAGGTATTTTTGTGGTCGATAAAATTACAGCAGACTTATTTTATGTATAACTAAATGCCACGAATGCAAAATGAAAAAAATAGCCACGAATGCACGAATAAGGGGTTTGATTTTATAGTAAAATGACAGATTTAATTTGTAAAGAAGAAAGTTTTGAAATTATTGGTATATGTATGGACGTACATAACCAACTAGGTGCAGGGTTTTTAGAGATTGTTTATAAAGATGCTTTAGAGTATGAGTTTAAAAAAATTGGTATTCCTTATGAGCGTGAAAAAAAGTATGAAGTAGTTTACAAAGACACCATATTACCACACAAATTTTACGCTGATTTTGTTGTTTATGATAAAATAATTCTTGAGGTAAAAGGTGTTGCTGCAATAACAGATGAGTTTAAAGCCCAATGCATTAATTACTTAAAGGTGTCTGAAAACAGATTGGCATTATTAGTTAACTTTGGAGAGTTAAGGTTAAGACATCAAAGAGTAGTTTTGTAACTCAATAAATATTAGTGTATTTTGGCACATTTTAATTAATAATAAACATAAATTAGTGCATTCGTGGCAATATTATGATAACAACCATCACACATCAAAACAAAAATTATAAAATAGACTTATCTCAACCTATTGATATTTCTTTGCCTTTGAGTAATACACTTGAAAATGTAACTGCTTGGTATGTCCCCAAACCAGAATTTACTCCCGTAATGGAAAATGGCTTTGTTGGCGATGTTAATTTAGGAGGAAATGTAAACTTTAAAAATATTTTTTTTAATCCGCACGGACATGGAACGCACACAGAGTGTGTTGGACATATAAGTAAAGAGCCTTACACCATTAATCAGTGCTTAAAACAATTTTTCTTTTTTGCGGATTTGATAACTATTGAACCTGAAAAAATTGGTAATGATGCTGTGATTACTTTAGCCCAAATAAAACAACAATGGCAGCCAAAAGGCAATGAAGCAATCATTATTAGAACACTTCCTAATGGTAATGATAAAAAATCTTTTCAATACTCTAATACTAACCCTGCTTATATTGAAGCTGAAGTGGCTGCTTATTTAACACAAAATGGCATTAATCATTTATTAATAGATACGCCTTCTGTGGATAGAGAAAGTGATGACGGAAAATTGGCAGCTCATCACATTTTTTGGGAATACCCAAGTAATACTCAAACCCACAGAACTATATCAGAATTGGTTTTCATAGATAATACTATTCCCGATGGAACTTACCTATTAAATATTCAAATAGCTTCTTTTGAAAATGATGCTTCTCCAAGTAAACCAGTACTTTATAAAATCATGAAGTAGTCCGAAAGTAAATTTTAACTTTTTGTTAAAATAAGCTTGGATTTTTTTCGATATTTTTAACCTCACAAAAATAACTTATATGAAGCTAGATGAAATAGATTTGAAGATTTTAAAAAAACTTCAGGAGAATGCAAAAATAACTAATTTACAACTTTCTAAAGAAATATCTTTATCGCCTGCCCCTACTTTAGAACGAGTAAAAAAATTGGAGGCAAAAGGATTTATTAAGAGTTATCATGCATTAGCAAGTGAGGAAAAACTTCAATTAGGATTATGTGTTTTTATGCAGATTTCATTAATTAGACAAAGAGATAATGCCATAAATAATTTTATTGAGAAAATTAATAAAATTGATGAAGTAATGGAATGTTACAATGTTACCGGACAGGCAGATTACCTATTGAAAATCTTAGTAAAAGACATTGCCGCTTTTGATGCATTGGTAAAAGATAAATTATCGCCTATAGAAGAAATTAGGAACATGCACTCCATGGTAGTAATTTCTAAAGATAAATATTCAACTGTTTTGCCTTTTCAATATTTAGATAAATAAAATTATTCTTCGGTATAAAGTCCTTTAGCTTTTTTTGCAGAAATAGTAATACCTTTAATAAAAGAAGAGCTAAACCCGTTATGTTCCATCTCGTTTAGTCCTGCGATGGTACACCCTTTAGGTGAAGTAACTTTATCAATTTCATCCTCAGGGTGCGATTGATTATGAATTAGCAGACTTGCTGCACCTTTAGCAGTTTGAGCAGCCATTTTCAAAGCTTCATCAGCATGAAAATCAATTTCGTTTCCGCCTTGTGATGCTGCTCTTATCGCTCTCAGAAAAAAAGCAATTCCACAAGCACATAATGCCGTTGCCGAAGTCATTTGTTCTTCATTTATAACTATGGTTTCTCCAACATGTTTAAAAAGCGTGTCAACTTTAGGAAGTTGCGTTTTCCATTGCTCGGTGGTAGCAATACAAGTCATGGATTCTCTTATAGCAATAGCAGTATTTGGCATTGCCCTAACTATTGGAGTGTTTGTTCCAATAACATTTTCAATATCTTTAACTTTTATTCCTGTAACCACAGAAATTAAAAGGTGATTAGGAGTTAGTTCATCCTTAATTTCATTAAGCACTTCATTTACTTTTTGAGGTAAAACCGCCAACACAATAATAGCTGCATTTTTCACACCACCAATATTAGTGGTAGTAATAGCACAACCATTTTCCTCAAAGTATTTAAGAGCATCAAGGTTTCTTCTTGTTAAGATAAAGTCATTATAATTATAATGGTTACTCTCTATTAACCCTTTTACAAATGACAAACCGAGGTTACCGGCACCAATAACAGCTATTTTCTTTTCTAGTTGACTCATGAAGTAATTTTTCGGCAAAGATAGTTGCTTAAATAAAAAAGACATTATTATTTTAGGAATATATTACTTATTTGATTGAATTTTAATAGTTTTATGTTACCCAACACAAGTGTTAAAATAGGTTTATTAATTACTTTTAAGAAAGGTAAAATGATTAAAATTTGGAAAAGCTAAATTTAATTTCATTTCTTTGCAAGTCAAAATTTAAAATCACTATAAATGAATAAGTGATTTAAACCTTCTAGTATGACAAAAAATTTAGTTATCGTTGAGTCACCTGCCAAAGCAAAAACTATTGAAAAATTTTTGGGAAAAGATTTTACAGTAAAATCTAGTTTTGGACACATTAGAGATTTACCAGGAAAAAACATATCCATTGATATAGAAAATAACTTTGAACCAAACTATGTTGTTCCTAGCGATAAGAAGAAAATAGTTGCAGAATTAAAAAAATTAGCAAAGGAGGCAGATGTTGTATGGCTAGCTTCCGATGAGGACCGTGAGGGAGAAGCCATTTCTTGGCATTTATTAGAAGCCTTAGGCTTAGATGAAAAAAAGACTAAACGTATTGTTTTTCATGAAATTACTAAAACGGCAATTACTAAAGCCATAGAAAATCCTAGAAAAATAAATACTCATTTAGTGGATGCTCAACAAGCAAGAAGAGTGCTGGATAGATTAGTAGGTTATGAATTATCTCCTGTGTTGTGGAAAAAAGTTAGACCATCATTATCTGCTGGTAGAGTACAATCTGTTGCGGTAAGGTTAATTGTTGAAAGAGAAAGAGAAATAGATAACTTTACTTATGAATCTGCTTTTAGAGTAATCGCTTTATTTGAAACTAATGATAAAGCAGTAATAAAAGCTGAGCTTCCACACAGATTTAAAACACAAAAAGAAGCAGAAAAGTTTTTAGAAACTTGTAATAATACTGTTTTTACAGTGGAAGATTTAGAAACAAAACCTTCAAAAAGATCTCCAGCAGCACCTTTTACAACATCAACATTACAACAAGAAGCAAGTAGAAAATTAGGTTTTTCTGTAGCTCAAACCATGTCGGTTGCTCAAAAATTATACGAATCTGGAAACATAACTTATATGAGAACGGATTCGGTAAATTTATCAAATGAAGCAATCGGAGCTGCAAAGAAAGAAATTACAGCTAGTTATGGCGAGGAGTTTTCTCAAGTAAGAAAATTTAGCACCAAATCTAAAGGCGCCCAAGAAGCTCACGAGGCTATCCGACCAACTTACATGAATAAGCACTCAATTTCTGGTGATGCTGCTCAAGCAAGGTTGTATGATTTAATTTGGAAAAGAACCATTGCCTCTCAAATGAGCGATGCCAAACTTGAAAAAACGACTATTACTATAGGTATAAATACTTCAAAAGAAAAATTTGTAGCTAAAGGCGAAGTATTATTGTTCGAAGGTTTCTTAAAAGTTTATTTAGAATCTAGTGATGATGACCATCAGGAAGATGATAAAGAAGGCATTTTACCACAAGTAAAGAAAGGAGAAGGATTAAACCTAAACGAACTTACTGCCACAGAAAAATATAACAATCACCCGCCAAGATATACCGAAGCTAGTTTAGTTAAAAAATTAGAAGAATTGGGTATCGGACGACCTTCTACTTATGCTCCAACGATTTCAACTATCCAAAAAAGAGGATATATTGTTAGAGAAGATAGAGATGGTAGTCAGAGAAACTATGTATTGTTAACACTTAAATCAGGGAAAATTTCCGAAAAACAACTCAAAGAAAATTTTGGTTTTGAGAAGAAAAAAATGTTTCCAACAGATATAGGTATTGTTGTTACAGATTTCTTAGTGGAAAATTTCGGAAAAGTGTTAGACTATAATTTTACTGCAAGAGTTGAAGAACAGTTTGATGAAATTGCTGAAGGATTGAAAGAGTGGAGCAAGATGATTGCTGAATTTTACAAACCTTTTCACGATCAAATTACAGATACGCTTGAAAATGCCGAAAGAGCTAGTGGTGAAAGATTGTTAGGCACTGACCCAAAGACTAAAAAAACCGTTATTGCTCGTATTGGTAGATTCGGACCAATGATACAGATAGGAAGTACAGAGGATGAAGAAAAACCTCAGTTTGCAAGTTTACTTCCAGAACAAAATATTTCTAATATAACCTTAGAACAAGCATTAACATTATTTCAGTTTCCAAAAACGCTAGGAAATCATGAAGGTAAAGAAGTAGTTGTGTCTCAAGGTAAGTTTGGACCATATATTAAATTTGATGAAAAGTTCATTTCACTACCCAAAGGTGAAGAAATTACTGCTGTTAATCTTAATAGAGCTGTTGAGTTAATTAAGGAAAAGCAACAAGCAGATGCTCCTATTGCGGAATATCAGGGAAAACCCGTTCAAAAAGGAGTAGGAAGGTTTGGACCGTTTATTAAATGGGACAACATGTTTATCAATGTAAACAAGAAATATAATTTTGATAACTTGTCTCAAAGTGATATCAAAGAATTAATTGAAGATAAACTACAAAAAGAAAAAGATAAATTTATTCATAATTGGGAAAATAAGGGTATTTCTGTTCAGAAAGCCCGTTGGGGAAGATTTAATATTGTGAAAGGAAAAACAAAAATTGAATTGCCAAAAGATACCAATGTAGAAAAAATGACGTTGGAAGATGTTGAAAAAATAATTGAAAAACAAAAACCAGCAAAAAAAACCAAAAAGAAAAAATAGGATTTTTACACCCATCATTGAATCAACACAAAACACTATATGGATTTTTTTGATTATTTTCAACCAATAGATTTATCTAAAGAAGTTTTTAACTTCGACTACAAAAGTAATCACTTTGCCAGTAACTTGCTTTATTATAGTGAAGAGAACCAAGATTTATCTGATGTTGCCGTAGCAATAATTGGAATTGAAGAAGAAAGAAATGCATCCAATAATGAAGGTTGTGGTAAAGCTCCTGACTTTGTAAGAAAATTTTTATACCGACTTTCATTTAATGGAAAGAAAAAAATAGCAGATTTCGGAAACCTGAAAAATGGAGCTACAGTTGAAGATACTTATTTTGCATTAAGTAATATTCTTGAAGAGTTAATCAAAAAAAATATTTTACCAATTATTATAGGAGGAAGTCAGGATTTAACCTATGCTAATTTTTTAGCATACAAAAATTTAGAACAATCTGTTAACTTAGTTGCTATTGATGCTAAGTTAAATTTAGATGATGCTAACCATGCTATTAATGCCGATAACTATTTGGCAAAAATTATTCTTCACCAACCTAATTACTTATTTAACTTTAGTAATATTGGTTATCAAAGTTATTTTGTATCTACCGAAGAAATTGATTTAATTTCTAAACTTTATTTTGATGCTTATCGTTTAGGAGAAATTCAAAATAATATGGAAGATGTTGAACCTATAGTTAGAAATGCAGATATTGTTAGTTTTGACGTCTCCTCAATAAGACAAGCAGAAGCTCCGGGAAATAAAAACGCATCTCCTAATGGTTTCTATGGAGAACAAGCCTGCCAAATTGCAAGATATGCTGGTATTAGCGATAAACTCACATCTATTGGGTTTTATGAATTTAATCCTGATATGGATTTTAATAATCAAACAGCTCATAGTGTTGCACAAATGATTTGGTATTTTATAGATGGTGTAAACAACAGAAAAAATGATTTCCCTATTGGTAGCCGAAAAGATTATACTAAATATGTAGTTTCGATGTTAGAAGGCGGAAACGACTTAATTTTTTACAAAAGTGACAAAAGTGATCGTTGGTGGATAGATGTTCCATATCCTTCCCATGAAAAAATTAAAAACGAAAGACATTTATTAATTCCCTGCACTTATAAAGACTATCAAGTTGCATGTAACAATGAGTTGCCTGATATTTGGATTAGAACTTTTCAAAAATTAATTTAAGTAACTGGTCAAGCAATTAACAAGTTTTTCACGAGTTCTCAACAAGAAATTAACAAAATAAAGTTAAAAAAGTTTTTGCATGTTATTTTTTTTTATTTATCTTAGCCGACTAATTGAGAAAAATTATATTTATAATTGTAAAAAAATACCCTAATACTATGAAAAAAATATTACTTTCTGTGTCTTTTTTGTTCCTAGGAACTTTCTCTCTAATGGCTCAGCAAGACGCCCAGTTTACACAAAATATGTTTAATAAATTAAGTGTAAATCCTGGTTCTGCTGGTCATAATGGTGGTATATGTGGAACATTGTTTACTCGTCAGCAATGGACAGGTTTTGAAGGGAACCCTCAAACACATATGTTAAGTGCAGATGCACGTATTAGCAAACATGGTATTGGACTTACTGTTTTTCAAGATCAATTAGGTATAGAAAAGTCTTTAGTAGCTAAGTTAGCCTATGCTTACCATTTAACTTTAGGTCCTGGAGAGTTAGGTATCGGTATTGAAGCAGGTATGTTAAGCAAGTCTTTTCAAGATAATTTCATAGCTATAGATGATCCATCATTAGATCCATCAATTCCTAATTCAGGAACTTCTGCAGCTACTTTTGATTTTGGTGCAGGTCTTTATTATTCTATCGCAAATAAAATGTATGTAGGTATTTCTACTTTACACATTCCACAAACTTCAGTAGAAGATGTTGCTGATCAAGGTGGAGTTGGAGCATTAAATTTTCAACAATCGAGACATTACTATATAATGGCTGGTTATGATTGGGATATTAATAACGATAAAAAATGGGTGTTAAAACCATCTATACTTGCTAAAACAGACGCAGCTTCTACACAATTAGATGTAAACGTTTTAATGGAATACAATAAGATGCTATGGGGAGGCGTTACTTATAGAGTTGAAGATGCAATCGGAATATTATTAGGTGTTGATATAGGAGAAGCAATAAATGAACCTAGTATATCAGGATTAAAAGTTGGTGTTGCTTATGATTTAACAACATCCGCATTAGCTGATCATAGTAGTGGAAGTTTTGAAATTATGTTGAGATATTGTACAAGTATTTATAAACAACCAAAAAGAGAAGTTTATAGATCGGTAAGATTTTTATAATTAATTGTAACATTTATTAGAATAACCCGTTTAAGCCAACTCGTTTAAATTTTAATAAGATAAGAATTAAGATTTTAAAACGTGATAATAAGTTGACCTATAAAGTCAACAATAAAAAAAGAAAGAAGGAGGTAACAATGAAAAAAATACTAATAATATTAGCATTAGTCATACTTTATTCATGTAATAAAGGTAATGGAGAGTTAATTGGCGTTCAAGGAAGGCAAGAATGGTATCAACCAGATCCTTTTGGAATGCTTTTCATCCCTATGGGAAGTTATAATATGGGGCCATCAGATCAGGATGTTCCTTATGCTTTAACTGCACAATCAAAAACAGTTTCTGTACAAGCTTTTTACATTGATCAAACTGAGATATCTAATAATGAATATCGTCAGTTTGTTTATCATGTTAGAGATTCTATCGCTCGAAAAATATTAGGAGAAGAAATAGATGAAGAATATTATCTACTACTTATGAATGAGTGGGAAGAAGAGTATGATGTGCCTATTATTAATTGGTACGCTAAGTTAAAATATGGTGATCCTAAACAACCTGAAATTAGGGAAGCATTAGAACCTATGTATTATAACATGGGAGAAAGATACATGGGAAGAAGACAGTTTGATACCAGAAAATTTAATTATACTTATTATTGGATAGATTATAGAAGAGCTGCTAAAAGATCAAGTAGAGATGCTTTAAATGGTCCAGAAGGAGCTAGACATGCATTTTCTATGGATAGATCTCAGTTTATCATGAGAGATGTGATAAATGTTTATCCTGACACTTTAGCATGGATTCATGATTTCACTTATTCATTTAATGAACCGATGACTCAAAACTATTTTTGGCATCCAGCTTATGACGATTATCCGGTTGTTGGTGTTTCTTGGAAACAAGCTACTGCATTTAGTATTTGGAGGACTCGTTTATTACATGCTTATTTAGCAGATATAGGAGGAACAGTTACAAATGATTTCCGTTTACCAACAGAATCTGAATGGGAATATGCTGCTCGTGGAGGTTTAGATCTAAGTCCATATCCTTGGGGAGGTCCTTATATTAGAAATGCTAGAGGATGTTTCTTAGGTAACTTTAAACCAATGAGAGGTAATTATATTGATGATGGTGGTTTTCATACTGTAAAAATTAATTCTTATAATCCAAATGATTATGGTCTGTATTGCATGGCTGGTAATGTAGCAGAGTGGACAAGCAATGCTTTTGATGAGTCTGCTTACAATTTTGCACATGACCTTAATCCAGATTACATGTATGACGCTAAAGATGATGAGCCTGAAGTGTTGAAAAGAAAAGTAATCAGAGGTGGTTCTTGGAAAGATATAGGCTACTACCTTCAAACAGGAACAAGAACTTATGAGTATCAAGATACTGCTAAATCATATATTGGATTTAGATGTGTAATGACTTACTTAGGAAGAGCAAAAGATGACAATTTGTAAAATTTTATAAACGTAAAACCTATCTAAATTATATATTAACTTTTAAAAATTAAAATTATGGGATTTATTGAATTTTTATTTGAAACCAAAAAAGGTAAAACCATCATGGGGATTCTCTATGGTGCAGGTGCAGCAGTTGTAATTGTTGGAGCACTATTTAAAATTATGCACTGGCCTGGTGCAGGTCCAATGCTTGTTATTGGATTAAGTACTGAAGCATTAATCTTCCTTGTGTCGGCATTTGAACCACAACATTTGCCATTAGATTGGACATTAGCCTATCCGGAATTAGCCGGAATGGATGATGAAGATGGTCATGGTCATGGGAAAAAAGGTAGTGCTGTTGAACAATTAGACAACATGTTAGAAGAAGCTAAAATTGGACCTGAATTAATTGAAAGTTTAGGACAAGGGTTAAGAAGCTTAAGTACAAATGCTAATAAATTATCAGAAATTTCTGATGCATCTGTTGCTACAAATGAGTATGCTGACAGTTTAAAAAATGCATCTGTTAAAGTAACTGCTTTAGCAGGAACTTATGAAGAAGCTTCTCAAGCTTTAACAGGGCTTTCAAATGCTGCTGAATCTGGTGCTTCTACAGGTGATAACCTAAAGAAAATGGCATCTACTTTAGAAGCATTAAATTCTTCTTACGAATCTCAATTACAAGGGTCTCAACAGCAAGCAGAAACAATGCAAGCTATGTATGCCGGTATTACTGCATTAATGACTAACTTGTCTGATTCTGTAGAAGATACTAAACGTTATAAAGACAATATTGCTGAGTTATCTACTAACTTATCAGCTCTTAATAACATCTATGGTAACATGCTTACTGCAATGAAATCGTAACTAATTATTTTTTTGTTTAACTTAATTTAAAATTATAAAATTATGAGTGGAGGAGATTTACCACCAAGGCAGAAGATGATTGGTATGATGTACCTAGTATTAACTGCTTTGTTAGCGATGAACGTTTCTAAAGATATTTTAGATGCTTTTATTGTAGTGAATGGAGGTATTGAGAATTCAACCGAATCATTTGCGGATAAAACAGGGATTTATTATACAGCATTTGCTAGTGCTGCTGCTGATAGTGATGCAGCAAAACCTTATCAAGCTAAAGCAAATAATGTAAAAAAAATGTCAGATGATTTATATAATCATATTGCTGAATTGAAAAGACAACTAATAAAACAAACTGATGGTTTGCCTGATGGTGCACCTGATAGCTTGTTCCATATCAGTAAAGTTCAAAGTAAAGACAATTATGATATTCCAACTTTAGTAATGGGATTAGCTGATCCTGCAAAACCTAAAGATGGAGAATGGTCTGCAGTTGATTTAAAAAATAAAATCAATAAATATAAAGACGACATATTAGCATTATTTAGTGAAAATAAAGAAGCTCAAGATTTGATGAAGCAAACACTTGATGTTTTAGAAACACCTGACCCACCAAAAGGATCAGGAGATGATAAAAACTGGGAATCTGCTAATTTTTATCATGTACCTCTAGCAGCTGTAATTACTATTTTATCAAAATTACAATCGGATGTTAGAAGTGCTGAAGCTGAAGCGGTGGCTAAACTTTATGAAAACATTGATGCAGGTTCTGTATCATTTAGTAAAGTAGATGGTTTTGCTTTTGCTAAAAAAGCGTATGTGTTGGATGGTGATTCTTTTTCAGCAGAAATATTTACAGCTGCGTATAATGATATTGAAAACCCAGAAATTTACATTGGAAAATACGATAGTGCTTTAGTTGCAAAAGGAGAAACAGATGAAACTAAAATTATGCAAGGAACTAAAGGTTCAACTTGGGAAGATTTTAAGAATGGAGGTTGGTTTGAGCTTAAAGAAGTAGAAGCTGGTAAAGGTTATTTAAAAATAAAAGAAGGAATTGGGGTGCATGAATGGGAAGGAATAATTAAGGTTAAAACTAAAAAAGGACCAAAAATTTATCCTTTCGACCATACTTTTGAAGTAGGCAAACCATCTACAACTGTGGCCGCTGAAAAAATGAATGTATTTTATATTGGTGTTGACAACCCGGTTTCTGTATCAGCTCCAATGCCTAATTTTACAGCTTCAGGTCCAGGATTGAGCAAAACATCTAAAGGTTATGTGATGCGTCCTCCAAAAAGTGCAAAAACAGTTACTATTACTGTTACCGGAGAAGATGAAAGTGGAAAGAAAGTCAAGCTTGGAAGTTCTGAGTTTAGAGTAAAAAGAATTCCTGATCCAGTTTCATCAATTGTAGGGAAAGCTGGTTCATTTGCTATTAAAAAAGCAGCTTTAAACGCAGCAAGTACTGTTCAAGCACAAATGGATAATTTTGACTTTGAAGTTAATGTTAATGTATCTTCTTTTAAGTTTTCAACCGTAAAATCAGGAATGATTACAGAAGAAAAAGTAAACGGATTTAGATTAAACGGTACTTGTAAAAATATGATAAGTGGTGCTACCAGAAATCAGAAATTTTATATTGAAGATATTAAATGTAAAATGCCTGATGGTACTACAAGAAATTTAGCTCCAATTATTATAACTGTAATATAATTTTACTATTTAGACGAATAAACATAAACCATAAAGAAGGAGGTATATTATGAAATTAATCAAAATTGGTACATTATTGTTGGTAGGAGTATTATTGACTTCTGGATTGAGTTTATCTGCACAAGATTTAAAAGTATTAGATAAACCTTGGGTTAAAGAAAACACACCTACCAGACGTGTTATTCCTTATACTCATGTAAGAGAACAAGATGTAATGTGGCATAGAAGAATATGGAGAGAAATTGATTTAAGAGAAAAAATTAATCATCCCCTATACTATCCTACTACAAAAATTGATGATAGAAAATCGCTTTTTGATGTAATTAAAGATGCTGTTCTTGCAGGTGAGTTGTCAGCTTACGACCCAAGTGATGATGAGTTTAAAATTAAATTAACTCCTTCTGAAGCTATGGTAAAAATGGGTGATACCATTTCAGTTCTTGTTGAAGACCCTGAAACTTTTGAATTAGTCGAAACTAACACGTATCAAGAAATTGCTAGTGTGGATGTTGTGAAATATCATATGAAGGAAGATTGGTTTTTTGACAGAGAGCGTTCAATAATGGATGTTAGAATTATGGGAATAGCACCATTAGTGAGTGTGTTAGATGAAAATGGTCAGTTTAAAGGATTAAAAAGTCTTTTTTGGATATATTTTCCTGAAGCTCGTTATGTTTTTGCTAATTATGATGTGTTTAATAGACAGAATGATGCAGAGCGTAGAACTTTTGAAGATATCTTTTGGAAAAGAATGTTCAACAGTTACATTATTAAAAGATCTAATGTTTATGACAGAATGTTAATTGACTACAAAATGGGAATTGATAGACTGTTAGAAGCTGAACAAGTAAAAGAAGAGATATTTAATATGGAACATGATGTATGGCATTTCTAAAATGTGCTTAAACCATATAAAAAAAGCTGCTTAAATTTAAGCAGCTTTTTTTATGCCAAATTTTTTCTTGAGAGAGTGAAGTTTTTTTACTATAAAACTAGTAACCAAGTTGTTCTCTTACTTTTTTAAGAACAGGAGTAGCAACATTTTTTGCTTTATCTGCCCCTAATTTTAAAGCATTTTCTAGTTCAGCAGTATTGTTTATATAATGATTAAAAGTGGCTCTTTCTTTTTCAAATCTGCTACATATTAACTCAAACAAAGCTTGTTTAGCATGTCCGTAACCATAATTACCACTTTTATAGTTTTTTCTCATTTCATTTACTTGATCTTCATTTCCAATAAAACTATACAATTTAAAAACTACACAAGTAGCAGTATCTTTTGGCTCTTCTAAAGGAGTGCTATCAGTTTGTATAGACATGATTTGCTTTCTTAACGCTTTGTCATCTAAGAAAATATTAATTAAATTTCCCTTAGATTTACTCATTTTTTCACCATCTGTTCCTGGAATTAACATGGTATCTTTTTGAACAATAGGTTCCGGTAAAACCAATGTTTCTCCCATCATGTGGTTAAATCTGCTGGCAACATCACGTGTAATTTCTAAGTGTTGTAATTGGTCTTTTCCTACAGGAACAAAGTTAGCTTCATAAAGTAAAATGTCGGCAGCCATTAACATAGGATAAGTAAATAATCCGGCATTAACATCTTCTAATCTGTCAGCTTTATCTTTAAAAGAATGTGCCAATGTTAATCGTTGGAAGGGAAAGAAACAACTTAAATACCAAGATAATTCAGCAACCTCTGGCACATCTGATTGACGATAAAAAACCGTTGTTTCCGGATTTAATCCACATGCTAACCAAGCAGCAGCTGTTCTGTAAGTATTATCTCTTAATGTTTCTTTGTTTTTTATTTGGGTTAACGAATGTAAATCCGCAATAAATAAAAAAGCTTCGTTTTTAGGGTCGTTAGCCATTTCTATTGCAGGAAGTATCGCTCCCAATAAATTTCCTAAGTGTGGAGTTCCTGTGCTTTGTACTCCTGTTAATATTCTTGCCATGCAGCAAAAATAATTTTTTTGAATTTAATCTACACTTAAATAGATTAATAAATCATAACAATATCTTTAATACTTTTGTACACTTATGCGAAAAGTAAAAGAAATACTGGGAGGAATATGGAAACTACACGTAATTGTGTGCTTTATTGTATTTTTATTGCTCTTCTATCCGTTTTATAGTAACTACCTCAGAAAAGGAAAAGAACGAAAGTTTAAAAAAGCGTTTAGGTTATTATATTTCCACACCAAAATATTATTAATTCTGTCGGGAATAAGAGTTAAATTGTATAATGGACATAACATAGATAAAAATCAAGCTTATGTTATAGCACCTAATCATACTTCTTTTTTAGATATTGTAATCCTTTATCAAACATTTAAAAACTATTTTGTTTTTATGGGAAAGGAAGAATTGGCTAAAGTTCCAATCTTCAATATATTCTTTAAAAACATGAATATTACGGTAAATAGAAAAAGTAGAATTTCCGGGAAAAGAGCAATGGATAGATGTGAAGAGGAGCTTAAAAAAGGAAATAGTGTGGTAGTTTTTCCTGAAGGAACAATTCCTAAAAATACGCCTCAATTGGGTAATTTTAAAAGTGGAGCTTTTAAATTAGCTGTTGAAAACCAAATACCAATTATTCCTATTACTTTTTTAGATAATTACAAAAGATTAGAGATGAAAGGGCTCTTTTCAGGGAAAGCAGGCCCAGGAATAGCTAGGGCAATAATACACGAGCCAATTCCTACAGCTGGCTTAACTGAAAAAGATTTAATATCTTTACAAGATAAAGTTTATGCAATAATTAATAAAGAGTTAGAAAAACATGGCCGTAGATAAGTTAACTGTAAAAAAAATAGCCACTTTGGCTAAGTTGGAGTTTAATGAGGAACAAGCAGTTTCTATTCAAAAAGATTTGAGTAGGATGTTAGATTTTGTAAACAAATTGAATGAAGTTGACACGGAAAATGTAGAGCCATTGGTGTATATGCTGAACGAACGTCCTACATTAAGAAAAGACGAGCCATTGCAAGAAATATCGCAACAGGAAGCTTTAAAGAACGCTCCTGATAAAGATACCGACTTCTTTAAAGTGCCTAAAGTTATTAAACGATAAACATTGTTTGAATTTATTCTGCCAATTGTATTTTTTTTGACCTTTTGCTATATCATTTATAAGCATTCATTTTTTCATTTTTCATTTCTTAAAAAAAGGTTGTTTCCTTTAGTTTTTACTGTTAAAGTAGCTGTAGCTTTAGTTTTTTTTCTGTTATATACTTTTTATTATCAAGATAGGTCAACTGCTGATATTTTTAAGTTTTTTGATGACAGTGTAGTTTTGTTTCAACTTTTTCATGAAAGCCCTTCTGATTTTTTTAGATTGATTTTTGGCGGAGAAACTTCGCTTATTCAAGAAGCTTATATCAATAAATTAAATTTTTGGGTGAATTCTAATCCAAATGAACTTTATAATGATAGTAGGTTAATGATTAAACTGAATGCACTTTTTCATTTTATGTCATTTGGTTATTATGGGGTTCATTTAGTAGTATTTACTTTTCTATCGTTTGTAGGATTTACTTTTTTGTACAAAGCTTTTGAGCGATTTTTTGAGCATAAAAAATTATTGCTTTTAGTAGTCTTTTTTGTCCCGTCAGTATTATTTTGGTCAACAGGAGTAAGTAAGGAAAGCATTTTGTTTTTCGGATTAGGCTTGTTTTTATATGCTTATTTTAAGCTCATTCATGTTTTTCAATCGGTAAAATATATTTTTCTTTTATTGTTGTCAATACTAATTATGTTAAGCATCAAGCCGTATATATTTTTACTTATCATTCCGGCATTACTTATTTATTTTATGGTAGAAAAATACCAATGGAAACGTGTTTTGTTAAGTTACTTTTTAGGCTATTTTTTCATTGTTTTAATTGGGATTTCTGTTGAGGAATTATTCCCAAAATATAAGCTTATCAATCAAATTGCCACTAAACAAAACAATTTTATTAATATGGCTCAAGGTGGAGTGTATATGTATAATGATAAAGGAGAAATTCGAGTTCCGTATGAAAATAAAGCATCAATTATTTTTATTAATGATACACTTTGTAAACTTCCTAAAAACATGCCAATAGAATTTAGAGAGAAGGGCAGTAATAAATTTGTACCTATTGTTTATAATGATGATACAACGGTTTTTAAAGTAACATTTAATCAGCCTGCATCAGGAAGTCTAATTCATACAAATAAATTAGATGGAGATATTGTTTCATTTGCTTTGCACGTGCCAAAAGCTTTGTATTATGCCATGTTTAAACCTTTTTTGTTTTCTTCAAGAAATCCTTTGCTTTTAGTAAGCGGAATTGAAAACTTTTTTATTTTATTAATGCTAACAGTGGCTATTTTGTTTCGCAAAAAGCAGTTTAATTCCAATTTAGTGGCTTTTGGGTTTACATCTGCCTTATTAATCCTTGTTTTTGTAGGCATAACAACTCCGGTTATGGGAGCTATTGTAAGGTACAAAATTCCTGCTTTAGTGTTCTTAATGATTAGCGTTTTAGCTTTGGTGGATATACAAAGGATAAAGTTATTGTCATATTTTAAAAAATAAAAATCCCTGTCATATTAAATATGAGTAAACTTAATAATAATATAGACAGGGATTTTTTAGCATAACAATTTAATTCCAACCTCCTCCTAAAGCTTTATAAATAGTTACTTTAGCATTTAGTTGTTTCATTTTTATTTCAATGAGCTCTATTTTTGCTTCTAGTGCTTCTCGTTGTGTTAGTAAAACTTCGGCATAATCTGCTCTTGCTGAGTTGAATAGATTGTTTGCAATAGTAACGGATTGTATTAGTATTTCTACCTCTTTAGATTTCGTTTTATAACTATTTGAAAAGTTATCAATTGAAGATAATTGATTAAGTACCTCTACATAGGCATTTAATATACTTTGCTCGTAGTTATAAATTGCTTGAATTTGCTGGGAATTTGCAGTATTATAAGCTGCTTTAATAGCATTTCTATTAATTAAAGGAGCAATTAAATCTCCTGTTAGATTATACAACATAGATTCAGGATTTAATAAAAATGCTGGTTTAAAAGATTGAAACCCTGTCGCAGCTGTAATTCTAAAAGAAGGATAAAAATTTGCTTTCGCTGCTTTTACATCTAATTTTGAAGCTAAGAGATTTAATTCCGCCTGACGAATGTCTGGACGATTTTCTAATAACTGAGAAGGAATACCTGAAAAAACAGAATCGACTGCTATGCTATTAAAACTTATTGAATTTCTAGGAATGTTTCTCGAAAATTTTCCGGTTAAAAAAACAAGCTTATTTTCGGTTTCAACAATTTTTTGTCTAATCTCATATTGAAGATTTTGAGTGTTGAGTAGCTGAGCTTCAAATCTGTTTACCGCTAATTGTGTTACTTTAGCAGCATTTTTTTGTTGCTTTACAACATTAAATGCATTTGATTGGATTTCTATGTTCTTTTCAATTATACCAATTAAGTTATCTAAAGCCATTAGTTCGTAATAGGAATTGGCAATTTCTGCAATTAGGTTAGTTACCATGAAATTTTTTCCTTCTATGCTTGCTAAATATTTGGTTACAGCAGATTTTTTTGCATTACGAAGTTTTTTCCATACATCTAATTCCCATGAAGCAGCAACGCCAAACATATAATCTGTTAAAGGTTCAGGGAAAGCAGTATTATGCTTGATATTTAAATTTTCATCAACAGCTCCATGTCTTGTATATCTACCTTCCTTCTCAAGTCCTGCCCCACCATTTAAATTAATAAATGGTAAATACTCTCCTTTCCTTGCTCTTACTTCATTTTTAGCAATTTCAATTTCTTGAAGTGTAATGTTTAACTCTTGATTATTTTTAAGAGCTGTATCAATAAGTGCTATTAAATGTTGATCATTAAAATAATCTTTCCATTTTATTGTTGCACTATTTATTGAGTCTGTTGAGTTGGAGTAGCTTTCAGGTACTGATTTATTTTCTTCTCTAATTGTTTGTTTGGTTAAACTACAATTACTTAGAAAAAGTATTACCACAACAGTTGACAGTACTCTATACCATAAGTTTATTTTATTTTTTTCCATTTCTTTTTCTTTTAACGGCTTTTACAACTAAGCCTAATTTTTGTAATTTCTTAATCAAAGAAGTTTTGGAATTACTATTTACAAAATCCTCAGATAATGGATTAAGATCTTCACCTTTTATTAGGGATTTGCCTTCAGCTAGTTTTGCGAAAATATAGTACAATCCTGGAATGATGACAACTCCAAATACGGTTCCTATAAGCATACCTCCTAATGCCGAACCTCCAATTGTATGGTTTCCAATAGCTCCAGCACCAGTAGCTATCACCAAAGGAATAAGACCTGCAATAAATGCAAAGGAAGTCATCAAAATTGGCCTGAAACGAACTTTAGCACCCTCAATGGCTGCAGCTAATATGGTAGCTCCTTGCTGTTGTTTTAGCACAGCAAACTCTACAATTAATACGGCATTTTTACCTAGTAAACCTACCAGCATAATTAGTCCTATTTGGGCATATACATCATTGGCAAGTCCCATTAATTTCAACATTAAAAATGAGCCAAATACACCAACGGGTAAAGAAAAAATAACTGCTAAAGGAAGAATAAAGCTTTCATATTGTGCAGCAAGCACCAAGTAAACAAAAATAAGTACTATAATAAATATGTATATTGCTTCATTGCCTCTTTGTGCTTCATCATAAGAAAGTCCTTCCCAAGCAATATCGTAGCCTCTAGGTAATGATTCAGCAGCTACTTCTTGTATGGCTTTAATAGCATCACCTGTGGTAAAGCCTTTAGCAGGTAATCCTCTAATAGCTGCCGAATTATATAAGTTGTATCTAGTAATTTCATTGGGTCCTTGCGTCTTTTTAAAAGACATAAAAGAAGAATAAGGCACCATCTCGCCTTCTTCATTTTTTACAAAAAGATTTTCAAGATCAGATGGATATCTCCTGTATTCAGGGCCTGATTGCACATATACTTTAAAAAATCGACCAAAGCGAATAAACCCTTGCTCGTAAGTACTCCCAATAAGTATATTGAGATTTTCCATTGCTTTGCCGATAGAAACTCCCTTCTGCATTGCTTTTTTGTTATCTATTTGCAACTCATATTGTGGATAATTTGCAGCATAAAAGGTAAATAAGCCCGTAAGTTCTTTCCTTTCCTTAAGCTTATCCATAAAAGCTTGATTTATTCTATCAAATTCTTGATAATCATCGGATGCAACTTTTTCTAATAAACGCATAGAAAACCCTCCTGATGAACCAAAACCTGGCACTGCAGGTGGCTCAAAAAGTTCTACGATAGCACCAAGACCTTCAGATTCTTCCTCTATTTCTTCCATGATTTCATGTACAGAATGTTCACGATCTGACCATGGCTTTAAGTTGATAAGGCATGTACCCGCATTTGACCCTCTTCCTTCTGTCATAATCTCATATCCCGCAAGCGATGTAACAGACTCTATCCCTTCAATTTCCTCACATATTTCCATTAATTGGTGGGCAACATCGTTAGTCCTTTCGAGTGTGCTACCTGGTGGAGTTTGTATAATGGCATAAATGGTTCCTTGGTCTTCATTAGGTACGAAGCCGGCAGGAAGGATTTTGTTTACACCAAAAATTCCGACACAGAAAATCAATAAAATTCCAAACGTAATCAGCCTTCTCTTTACAATTCGTTCTAATATGTTTACATACCTACCTGTGAGTTTTTCAAATCCACGATTAAACCAGTCTAAAAACCATTGAATGGGTGATTTTCTTTTGGGTTTGCTATGATTGTTTTTTAGCAGCATAGCACAAAGAACGGGTGTTAGTGTGAGTGCTACGATACCTGATATAACAATTGAGCTTGCCATGGTAATAGAAAACTGTCGATAAAATACACCTACTGGACCCGACATAAATGCTACAGGTATAAATACAGCAGTCATTACCAACGTAATGGCGATAATTGCACCACTAATTTCTTCAAGTACTTTCTGAGTAGCTTTATAAGGAGAAAGATGCTTATCTTCTTCCATCTTGGCATGTACAGCTTCTACTACCACAATAGCGTTATCGACCACAATTCCAATGGATAGCACAAGTGCAAACAAAGTAATTAGATTGATGGAAATTCCGAAAAACTGCATCACAAAGAATGCTCCAATCAAAGAAACGGGAACAGCTAAAATAGGTATTAATGTAGAACGCCAATCACCTAAAAATAAGAAAACCACAAGAGCTACCAAAATAAAAGCATCACGTAAGGTATGTAATACTTGTTCTATAGAAGCATCTAGAAATTGAGATACATCATAACTCAATTGATAATCCATTCCAGGAGGAAAATCTTCTTTTAACTCTTTAAGTTTTTCTTTCACATTATCAATAACCTCACTTGCATTACTACCCACATTTTGTTTTAGTACAAGGGAAGTAGCTGGCTTGCCATCAAGGCTGGTATAGATATCAAAGAATTCTGTTCCTAATTCAACTTGAGCTATATCTTTTAAATGAATAAATTCACCCTCCTCATTGGCACGTATGATTATGTTTTCATATTGTTCGGGTTCGTTATACCTTCCTTGATATGTCAACACATATTCCAAAGATTGGGCACTTTTCCCCGAACTTTGACCTAATCTTCCAGGGCGTGCAATAATACTTTGTTCTTGCATAGCTTCCATAACTTCTTCTGCTGAAATATTATAGGCTCTCATCCTGTCTAGTTTCAGCCATACTCTTATAGCATATATTCTAGACCCAAGTATTTGTGCACGTGCAATACCATTTATACGTTGTATTTCGGGTATAATCTTGGTATAAGCATAGTTGTATAAGAATTTTTCATCCGCATTTTTATTATCACTAAACAAATTCACATACATTAACATACTTGGTTGAATCGGAGTGATAATAACTCCCTCTCGTTGCACTAAAGCAGGTAGTAGTGGCATTACTTGATCTACTCTTGTTTTTACTCTTATTACCGCTTGGTTGGGATCTGTACCTGGCTCAAAAATGATTCTTATAGTGCCTTCTCCAGCACTAGTAGCATCTGAAGCAATGTACCGCATACCTTGCACACCATTAATGGCAGTTTCTAATGGAATAAGGGTAGATTTGGTTAAAACATCCGCACTAGACCCAGGGTAGGCAATAAATATGTTTACCGTTGTAGGTGCAATTTGTGGAAATTGTGATATGGGTAATTGTTTAATTGCTAACGCCCCCATGAAAATAATTACAATAGATATGACGATAGCAAATACTGGTCTTTTTAAAAATTTACTAAACATAATTTTTCTTTTTAAAGATTTATACTATTCGACATATAAGTCTAAATGACTGAGTACAGAATCGGGGTTAACCATTTTAGTGGCTATTTTTTCTCCACTTTTTACTTTTCTTAAACCTTCTAAAAGAATTTTATCTTCAGGGGCTAGTCCTTTTTTAACCACAAATAAGTGATTTAATTCAGCCTCAATCTCAATTTCTCTGGTTTGTATTTTGCCATTATTATCCACGACAAAAACATTTCTTTTGTCCAAAATTTCGAATGTTGCTTTTTGAGGGATGAGTAGTGCATTTTTAAGATTGGTTGGCATAATAATATTGCCTGTTTGCCCGTGTCTCAAAATTTTATTTGGGTTAGAAAATGTAGCCCTAAATGCAATGTTACCAGTTTCATTATTGAATTTGGCTTCAATAGTTTCTATAACTCCGTTTTCATCATAAATACGTCCATTAGCTAATTGAAGGGTAACTTCAGGTAACTTGTCTAGTGATGAATTATAAGTGTAGTTGAGGTATTCCGCTTCTGGAACATTGAAATATACCCACATTTTACTGTTATCAGACAAAGTGGTAAGTAACTCACCTTCTTCCAATAAACTTCCTAAACGTACATCTTCAAAACGGCCAATAATTCCATCAAAAGGAGCACGGATTTCAGTAAAACTAAATTCTGCCTCAGCAAGAGCTAAGTCAGCCTTGGCTTTGTCATAATGAGCTTTTACTAAGGCTAACTCATTAGGGGATACAATGTTACTATCTGCAAGCATCTTGGTGTTTTGATATTCAATTTTAGCATATTCCAGCTCTGCTTCTGCCTTCTTTACTTCCGCCTCATATATTATGGATTGTAATTTAAATAATAACTGACCCTTCTGAACGCTTTGTCCTTCATCTATATATACATGTTGAAGATAACCTTCGTCTAAAGAACGTAGCTCTATGTGCTGTATTGAGTGAATTTGACCAACATATTCTTTATTGATAATAGTGTCTTTTTTTATTGGATTAGTTACAATAAATGTAGCTTCTTCGTGCTTTTTATGTTCATCATGCTTACAGCTTATAGATATTAATAAACTTGTTAGACTGATGAGAATTAATAATCTCTTCATAATTAGTTTTGAATTAAAAAATAATGATTGATAGAAAAAATAGTAAATAACTTAAACCTAAAATCTTTTAAAGGATTAAATACAAATTCTTATTAACCAAATAGGTTAGGTTAATTTAAAAAAGATAGATTAAATAAGAAAACTCTTCCAGGAATGGTAGAGAATTAATAGAGAAACCGTAGTTCGGTTTTCTAAAGATTGCTTTAATTGAAATAAAGTATGGTCTTCAAAGGAAGAGAAGAGTTTATCTTTACAAGATTGTTTTTCAATTAATTGATCTACATCTTCATCAAAATTATCTTTGGATTCATTTTCAGTAGGAGCCTCTGATTCACTTGACTTTTTAAATGGTAAATGGTAGGGATTATAGTAGGAAACAGTGGCATTTTCGGTTAGATGAATAACAAAAATGTCATTACTTCCCTGTTTGCTATTGTTTGTATTGGCTGAATAAAGACTCCAAACATAGAATAAAGACAAAAAAACTACTAAACTATAACTAAGAATAGATTTATAATTTATGCAGTTTTGATTTTTTTTCATTTTGTTAGTTAGTAACATTCTAAATTTAGAATAGATAGCAAATGTACAAACATAAATTTGACCGTATAAAAAAATAACACTTTTTTATAACTTAGTCTAAGTCTAATAGATTTAATAATAAGTATAAAAAAGTTAAAACCTAACTCCTAACATGCAAACATCATCAATTTGCTCTTGGTCTTTTTTCCAATTTTTAAAAAGTTGATGAATTTTATTTTTTTGCTTATCCATAGAGGTAGATTGAATTTCTAATAACCAATTTTTAAAACCTCTCCATTTTAGTTTTTTACCCTTTTCTCCTCCAAATTGATCTGGCAACCCATCAGAACATAAATAAACAGTTTCTCCATTTTTTAACTTAAAGATATGGTTTTCGAAAACATGTTTGGTTTCATATAAGGAATAACCTATAGATGCTTTAGTACCTTTAATTTCTTGTAATTCATTATTAATTATTCTAAAAAGAGAATGATTAGCACCTGAAAAATTCAACGTGTTGTCTTCACTATCCCAACAACATAAACCCATATCAAAGCCATCTCTAATGTTTTCATCCGATTTTTTGAATAAGCGTATTAATAATTCATCCAATTGAGTTAAAATTTCTGATGGTTGAGTGATTTGTTTTTCTAATACTACTTTGTTCAGTAAATTAAACGCAATAAGGCTAACAAAAGCTCCAGGAACTCCATGTCCGGTACAATCTATAACAGCAAAAAATGTTTTTGCACCTATTTTTTCTGTCCAATAAAAATCGCCTGAAACAATATCTTTTGGTTGGTAAAATACAAAACTGTTGTTAAGTAAAGATTTAACCTTGTTTTCGCTGGGAATAATAGCTAATTGAATTCTTTTTGCATAGTGAATACTATCTGTAATGGCTATGTTTTTAAATTCAATTTCATTTCGTTGTTGCTCAATTTTATTAAAAGCCTTAGTAAGTTGCGTATTCTTTCTTTTTGTTTCTTCTGTTTCAGAAGTTATTGCTTTTAATTGAAAATTGAATTCAATTTTTTTAAGCTGTTGAGCATTATTATCTGCTAAAAGTTGTTCTTTATATTGGTTGTGAAGATTAAGAAATTCGTAAGCTTTGTTAAAATCATTCAATTTTGCATAGGTAATAGAAAGTTCTTTGTAAATTGGAATTTCCTCTTCAATAGATTTTTTTTCTTGAGCAACTTTTAACGCGTCATTTAATATTTCAATAGCTTTGGTAGTGTTGTTTTGGATGTTATATATAGCTCCAATCATGGTACTCGAAGCAATAATAATTTGCCAATAATTACTTTCTTTACCCAATTCCAACCCTTGATTTAAATATACTAAAGCATTAGGGTAATCTTTTTTAAAAAAATTAACCTCTCCAATATTGTGATGTACAATGGCTTTAATTCGAGTAGTAATATCAGGAAAACTTAAACAAATATTAAAATAACGTAGGGCATTATCATAATCGCCCATAACAGTGTAAGTATCACCAATATTGTTGTAAGTACTTAGCTGTCCATTGTTATCATTTACTTTTTTTCTAAGTTCTAAGCATCTTAAATTACATTCCAATCGTTTTTGGTAATCTTTTAAAAAATTATAAACGCCACCTAAAATGTTTAAGGAATCTGCCTCTCCTTTATAATCGTTAATAGACTGATAAAGTTCTTGAGCATGTAAAACAGCTTTTAGCGTTTCAATATAATTGGAAGCTTGAGAATAACAAAGTGCTATTTGTTTGGAACAATCTGCCAATGCTTTTGTATCGAAAATTTCTGTTGCAATTTTTTCTGCCTCACGAGCTTTAAGAATAGCTTCGGGCAAATTATCTTCCATCAATTCCGAAGAAGACTGTAACAATAATTCTATATTTTCAATTGTTGGAAACATTTTAATGGCTATTGGCGTCAAAGATAACTTAAAATAATATATTTCTATAAAATACCTAAGCTTTGTTTAAACCAATAAAGTTTGTCTTTTTTCGTTAAATTCGTAGCAAAATTTTTAAACCATGAACATACGATTATTTATTGTCTTATTATTGTTAAACACTTCTGTTTTTGCACAGTTACATACTTATAAATGGACTAATGGTAACAAAAAAGCCGAAGGGGTTGTTAAAGAAGGTCTTGAGCAAGGAAAGTGGACTTTTTGGAGTAAAGAAGGTGTAATTCAGCAAGAAGTTACTTATAAAGATGGTGAATTTCATGGTGAATATATCAACTACAATAAAGAAGGTAAAAAAGTAGAACAAGGAAATTTTGTTCGTTCAATGAAAGAAGGAGAATGTAAAGTTTGGTACGAAAACGGCCAACTTGAATTGGTTGGATATAACAAAATTGGTTACAGAGATAGTTTATGGACTTTCTATTATCCATCTGGAAATAAAAAAGAAGAAGGACATTTTAAAAGAGATGAAAGAGTTAGCGAATGGACTTCTTGGTACGACAATAAACAGATAAAAAGTAAGATGTTGTTTGATAATGGGGTTGCTAAAATGATAAGTTTTTGGAGTAATGATGGAAAAGGTTTAGTAGTAAATGGTAATGGGCAATTTATTGAATATCACGAAAACAAAAATCCACAATTTTCAGGGCAATACAAAGATAGTTTAAAGTCTGGATTATGGATAGAATATGCCAATAATGGGGTTAAAATTACAGAAGGTTCTTATAAAAATAACTTAAGACATGGTAAGTGGACAAGTTTTAGACCCGATGAATCTATTTTTTCGGAAGGAAACTATAAAGATGGTGTTTTTGATGGAACTTGGAAGTTCTGGTATGCTAACGGACAATTATTAAAACAAGTTAATTATGCTGATGGACAAGAAAATGGAATTTACAAAGAGTGGTTCGAAAACGGAAAATTAAGTGCAGAAGGGAATTATAAAAATGGTAAAAAAGATGGGAAGTGGACTTATTTATTAGAAAATGGAAATACCGATTTTATTGGATATTTTAAAGAGGATCTAAGACATGGATTATGGACTTTTTACGACTCTAAAGCCAATAAAAGTTATGAAGGAAATTATGAAAATGACAAGAAAAATGGAGAATGGACGTATTGGTATCCAAATGGAGTAGTATGGAAACAAGGAAGTTATAAAGACAATTTAAAACATGGGTTGTGGAGTTTTTATACAGATGAAAGCCAATTAGTAATGCAAGGTAAATTTGAAAACGGTAAAGAAGAGGGTTTGTGGCAATCTTGGTACGATTCGGGCGAACAAAAAGATAAAGGGTATTATACAAATGGTTTAATGAATGGCAAGTGGGAAGGTTGGTTTTTAAATGAAAATAAAGATTATGTTGGAGAATATAAAAATGGATTGAAAGACGGCATTTGGGAGCATTGGCACGAAAACGGAAAACAAGAGTTATTAGAAACTTATACACTTGTTTCTAAAGATAAAAAGAAATATTATAAAGATAGAAACAATAAGTTTATGGAAGTGAATGATCAATATATGATTTCTGTTAAAGAAGGAGCTTATTTTGAGTGGTATGAAAATGGCAAACCAAAAACAGACGGCTTTTTTAAAAATAGCGAACAAGATGGCAAATGGACTTATTATTACGAGAATGGTAATAAAATGTACGAACAAACATTAATTGGCGGCAGACAAGAAGGTAAAGTAACCTCTTGGTACGAAATAGGAACAATAGAAAGTGAAAAGAGTTATAAAAATGGACAAGCAGAAGGAAAATGGGTGTTTTATGAAAAACAACAAGGAAAAGTAAAAAGAGTAATGTATTTTAAAGAAGGTAAGAAAGTGAAAGAAGAATAAATTTAAGCCCAACTGCAAGGACAGCTTTTACAGAACTTGCCTTTTTTCTTAAATTTTTCGCAACAAGTAGATTTCTTTTTCTTCTTTCTTAAATCAAAAATCTCTTGAGACTTTTGTTCAAAAATAGATTTAGATGATGTTGTTGCTTTCATGAAGCAAAAGTACTATTTAGAATCATTATAAACAATACCTAAAAAAAGGTATAATTTTGAAAAATATTAAATTAAAAAAAGATGAAAATATACACAAAGACAGGCGATAGAGGAGAAACTTCACTTTTTGGAGGAGAAAGAGTTCCTAAATATCATTATAGAATTGAAGCTTACGGAACAGTTGATGAATTAAACTCAACTATTGGATTAGTGAGAGACCAAGCTATTGATGAGGCTACTTTTACTATTTTGTTAGAAGTGCAAGACAGGTTATTTACCTTGGGTTCTAATTTAGCTACTGACCCAAGTAATAAAAAAGTAAAAACGCCTCAACTTAATAAATCAGATATTGAATTGTTGGAAAAAGAAATTGATAAAATGAATGAAACCTTGCCCGAAATGCGTTCTTTCGTTTTGCCAGGTGGGCACCCAACGGTTTCTTATTGTCATATTGCCAGATGTGTTTGCAGAAGAGCTGAAAGGTTAGTTGTATTTTTATCGGAAAAAGAGCCAATAAATGAAGATATTATCATTTATCTTAACCGATTATCAGACTATTTATTTGTGTTGAGTAGAAAATTAACACAAGATTTTAAGGCTAACGAAATACCTTGGAAGCCTCGTTATTAAAGATTATTAAGTTGTTTTTGTAAGTTCATAATTAGGCTAAAAAATAGTTGATAATTTTTTTCTTGCTTATGTGAACAAAAAATATACTTTTGCGTAACGATTAAAAAGCTCAATAAAACCTTAAATAAACATTACTAAAATTTAGAAATTATGTATTGGACACTAGAATTAGCATCACATTTAGAAGATGCCCCATGGCCTGCAGATAAAGATGAATTAATTGATTATGCCATCAGAACAGGTGCCCCTTTGGAAGTAATAGAAAATCTTCAAGAGTTAGAAGGAGATGAAGAAATTTATGATAGCATTGATGATGTTTGGCCGGATTATCCTACCAAAGAAGACTTCTTCTTTAATGAGGATGAATATTGATTTGAAAAAATAGGACAAAACAAAGAAGGCTGCAATTTATTGCAGCCTTCTTTGTTGGTGTTAATATTAAACTAAACTATTTATCATCTAGTTTGAAGTTAATTGGCAAATGCATTTTAACATTTACATTTTTGCCTTCATGTTTTCCGGGAGTCCAATCAGGCATTTTATTAATTACTCGTAACGCTTCTTTGTCTAAAAGCTCATTTGCTCCCTTTTCTATTTTAACTTGTGTCACCTTTCCTTTCTCATTAATTACATAAGAAACAAAAACCTTTCCTTCAATTTTTTCTTCTTTAGCTTTTTCAGGATAAGTAACATTATCACCCATGTATTTCATTAAGGCATCCATCCCGCCTTTAAATTCAGGCATTTGGTCAACTACATCGTAAATTTTGTCAGCCTTTTTAACTGTTTTAGCATTACTTTCTTGTGCATTTAAAGTTGCTGCACCCATTAAAGCGATTACCATTATTGGTATTATTAATAAGTAGTTTAATGCTTTAATGCTGTTTGTTTTTTGTGTTTTCATCATAGCTATTCTTTTTTTGATTAATAATTGATTGTTAAAATTATTTACTAAATCGCTGCAATTGGCACCCAATAATTGGGCTATTAATACATTAAAATAGTGTTTTTTATTTGATTGAGAAACAATGTTGTCGGCAATAAATTCATGATTATTTTTTACATTTTTTAGAGCTATCCAAACCAATGGATTAAACCAAAATAGTGTTTTATAAAATTCATAAATTAAAATATCAAGCGAATGAAGTTCTTTAGCATGAATTTTTTCGTGAGCTAAAATCATGTTTTTTGCTTCAACATCAATATTTTCAGGAATATAAATAAAGTTGAAGAAGGAAAATGGCAGAATGTTTTTAGTTATATCTTTTTTTAATTTAAAGATTAGCCAAACCAATCTGGTTAATTTAAAAAAGTACAAAGCCATTAAACTAAAACTTATTGTCCAATATAAATTTTTCCAATTTATAACAGAATTGCTAGCAGTTTCTTGATTTGAGTTTATTGTAATTTCTGGCAATTGAGCCAAAAAAGTATTTTCTATAATAGTGGAATTAGAGATATTAAAAAAAGGCAATGCCAAAGAAATAGGAATGATAGCCAATAAATAAAATCGGTTTAATTGAAAAAAAGTTGTTTTGCTAAACAGTAAATGGTAGCATAAGTACATAACACTAAAGATTAACGTACTTTTCAGTAAATATATAGGTAATTCCATACTATTCATTTTTTATAGATTTAAGTAGTTCATCCATCTGTTTTAAATCAATTTTCTTTTCTTTTATAAAGAAAGACATCATTTTTTCTGCTGATCCGCCAAAATAGTTGCTCAGTAAGTTATTAGTTTTAAACTTGGTATAGTCTTCTTTATTTACAATAGGATAGTATTGATGTGTTTTTCCAAATGCTTTATAGCTTACAAATTTTTTCCGTTCTAAGATTCTTACAATTGTTGAAACGGTGTTATATGCAGGTTTAGGTGTTGGAAGTTGTTCAATTATTTCTTTTACAAAACAATTTTTTAACTGCCAAACTACTTGCATAATTTCTTCTTCTGCTTTAGTTAATTCTATCATAAGGCAAATATATAACTAATAATTTAGTTATACAACTATTTTTTTAGTTTTTTAATAGGAGATTAAAAAATAAGTACATTTATCCTATTAAAAATAGTGGTTAAGAAGTGGAAAATAAAAAAACATCATCAAGTAGTCCTATAGGTTTTTTCGATTCCGGATTAGGAGGGTTGACTATACTGTCGGAAGTATATCAAATGCTACCTAATGAACAGTTGATTTATTTGGCGGACAGTAAAAATGCTCCTTATGGCAAAAAATCTAAAGAAGAAATTATTGCTTTAAGTATTAAAAATACTGAAAAACTGATTGATTTAGGATGCAAAATGATTGTAGTAGCTTGCAATACAGCCACAACAAATGCCATTAAATATTTAAGAGAGAACTATAGTATTCCTTTTATAGGGATAGAACCAGCAATAAAACCAGCTGCTTTAAATTCTAAAACAGATAAAGTGGGAGTGTTGGCAACAAAAGGAACGTTAAGTAGTGAGTTGTTTACGCTAACCGCCAAAAAGTTTGAAAACACGCAGTTTATAGAAGTAGAAGGTGCGGGCTTGGTTGAAATAGTAGAAAGTGGCGAACTTGAAAAAGCAATGCCTTTATTAGAGCAATATTTAGGTGAAATGTTGACAAAAGGTGTTGATACTGTGGTGTTGGGTTGTACTCATTACCCAATGTTAATTCCTATTATTAAAAGAATTTTACCCCAACACATTGCTTTAATTGATTCGGGAGAAGCAGTTGCAAGACAAACCAAACACATTTTAGAAACAAAAAATATGTTAAGGCATGCAGCCAATAAAAAAGAGCATGTTATTTATTCTAATGGAAATAATACAGCGGTATTAACGGCTTTTTTAAAACAACTAAAAATTGAAAATTGCTTGGTGAAACAAGCAGATTTTTAATTTATTTTTCAATCAATTCTTTGTAAATAGCTTCATATTGGGGAAGAATCTTTTCAATATCAAACTGTTTTGCCTGTTGGTAGGCATTTTGCTTAAATTGTTCTAAAACAATATCATCAGAAAGAATTTTTAAAGCGTTTGCTGCCATATCATCAATATCTCCTACATTACTTAAATAACCAGAAAAACCATGTTTGTTTACTTCCGGAATACCACCAGTATTAGATGATATTACTGGAACTTTTGCTGCCATAGCTTCTAATGCAGCCAATCCAAAACTCTCTGATTCTGATGTAAGTAAAAATAAGTCTGAAGCAGATAAAATACGCTCCGTATCTTTTAACTTACCCAAAAAATGAACTTTATCGCATACGCCTTGGTTACGGCAAAATTCTTCCAATTGATACCTTTCTGGTCCATCGCCAACCAATAATAACTTTGATGGAATTTTTTCATTTACCTTGATAAAAACCTTAAAAACATCCTGAACTCTTTTTACTTTACGGAAGTTAGATACATGGATTAATATTTTTTCGTTGTTAGGAGCAAAACTTTTTTTAATAGAAGCAATATCTCCTAAATTTTCATAATCTGAAAAGCAAATAAAATTAGGAACAACTTTAATTTCTCTTTTAACATTAAAGTGATCTAAGGTGTCTTGTTTTAAACTTTCAGAAACAGCAGTAACAATATTGGATTCATTAATAGCAAAAGTAATTACTGGAGCAAATGATTTGTCTTTACCAACAAGGGTAATATCTGTTCCGTGTAGGGTCGTAATAAAAGGTATGTTTATACCTTCAGACTGTAAGATATGTTGAGCCATATAAGCCGCAGAAGCATGTGGAATAGCGTAGTGTACATGAAGCAGGTCTAACTTTTCAAATTTGATAACATCCACTAATTTGCTTGTTAATACTAGCTCGTATGGTTGATAATCGAATAAAGGGTAATTGGTAACTTTTACTTCGTGATAAAAAATATTTTCGGAGAAAAGATCTAATTTAAAGGGTTGCTGATAAGATATAAAATGAACTTTATTTCCTTTTGCAGCGAGTGCTTTTCCTAACTCGGTGGCAACAACACCACTTCCCCCAAAGGTTGGATAACAAACTATTCCGATTTTCATATGTAAATATTTATTGTATTAAAGCGGTCATATGGAATACGCCAAATTATCTTTATCACATTTTGTGTGTTTTTGCTCATGGCTATTTCATAAATATAATTTAAGCCTATCTAAAAGGCTAGTTAATTTCGGGATAAAATTAAGCCAATTGTATCAGGCAAAAAAGGTAAAATAAGTTAAATTACTCTTCTTTTGCGTAAATAAGTGTAGAACAATTGGACTCATTAAAAATTTCGTTTGCCAACCTTCTTAAGTCTTCAGCAGAAACTTTTCTGTATGCTTCTATATCAGTATTTACTTTGTTTGCATCACCTAAAAGTTCATTAATAGCAAGGTTCATAGCTTTATTTAAAACACTCGTTTCAGAAAACGCTTGCATAGATTCCACTTTGTTTTTTACTTTTTCTAATTCCTTAGCAGTTACAGCTAGTTTTTTTATTTTTTCGAGTTCATTAATAATTCCATTTTCTGCATCATTAAAAGATACATTTTCAGAAATATGACCACTAACAATAAGAAGTCCGTCATCAAAACTTCCTAAAACATACGCATTAATATTGCTAAAAAGTTTTTGTTCTTTAATAAGCGAGATATAAAGTTTAGATGAGTTTCCTAAAGATAGAATGTCAGTAAGTAAGTCGGTTGCATAAAAATCAGGATGCGTTTTGCTACACATTTTATAAGCTTTATAAATAGCATTTGCAGGCACTTTTCTTTTTACTTCTAATCTTCTTACTTCTTTTTGCGAAGGCTCTTTAGGTAAGTTTTTGTTGTTGTTATTTCCTAAAGGAATGCCTCCAAACCACTTTTCGGTAAGCTGTTTTATTTCATCTAACTCAATATTTCCGGCAACGGATAAAATAGCATTATTTGGAGTATAATAAGTATTGAAAAAGTCTTTTACCTCTTGCATGGTAGCGTTTTCAATGTGGCTAATTTCTTTCCCTATAGTAGCCCATTTGTAAGGATGAACTTGATAAGCTAATGGTCTAAGTAAAAGCCAAACATCGCCATAAGGCTGGTTTAAATAGTTTTGTTTAAATTCTTCAATTACTACCTGACGTTGAACTTCAAGGCTTTTTTCAGTAAAAGCCAAACTTAACATTCGGTCTGATTCTAACCAAAAAGCAGTTTCTAAATTTTCTTTAGGAAGGGTGATGTAATAATTAGTAATATCATTGGAAGTAAAAGCATTGTTTTCTCCTCCAACTTTTTGTAGAGGCTCATCAAAGTTTGGAATGTTTACAGAACCGCCAAACATTAAATGTTCAAATAAATGAGCAAAACCAGTGTGGTTTTCATCTTCATCTCTTGCACCCACATTATATAAAACATTAAAAGCTACAATAGGCGTTGAAATATCTCGGTGGACAATAACTTTTAAACCATTGCTTAAGGTAAATTTTTCGAATTGAATCATGTTGATTTTTAAAATTGAAATTTAGGTGAATTGATTGCTGCTATTGCTTGATGGTATTCTGTAATAATGTTTTCAATAATTTCTTTTACAGGTTTTATATCATCAATTAATCCAGCAACTTGACCAATTTCTAATTCACCTTCATTCAAATCACCTTCAAACATTCCTTTTTTTGCTCGTCCTCTTCCTAATAGATTTTTTAGCTCCTCTGCATTGGCTCCGTTTTGGATGGCAAGTTGTACATCATTAAAAAATTTGTTTTTCAATAGTCTGACAGGAGTAAGCTCTTTAAGTGTTAATAATGTATCGCCTTCTTTAGCATTTACAATTTCATTTTTAAAATTAATATGAGAAGAAGCTTCTTCTGATGCAGCAAACCTGCTTCCCATTTGAACGCCATCAGCACCAAGGTTTAAAGCAGCAAGCATAGCATTTCCAGTGGCAATACCTCCAGCAGCAATAATTGGAATGTGCAGTTCTTTCTTCACCATAGGAATTAAACAAATTGTAGTTGTTTCATCTCTTCCATTATGTCCACCAGCTTCAAAGCCTTCAGCAACAATTGCATCAACACCAGCTTCTTGGGCTTTTAGTGCAAACTTAACACCTGGTACAACGTGTATTACTGTTATTCCATGTTCCTGAAGAAAAGAAGTATAGGTTTTAGGATTTCCTGCTGAGGTAAAAACAATTTTAATTTCTTCTTCAAGAATAATTCTAATCATTTCATCCATTTGTGGATACAACATTGGTAAATTAACACCAAATGGTTTTGTTGTAGCATTTTTGCATTTTTTTATATGTTCATGAAAAACTTCTGGATACATAGATCCTGCTCCAATTAACCCTAAACCACCTGAGTTACTAACGGCTGAGGCAAGTTTCCAACCGCTGTTCCATATCATACCGCCTTGTATTATAGGATATTGAATATTAAAAAGTTTGCAAATTTTATTCATTGTATTGTAATGTATTTGTACATTTGCGAAATTACTAAATGAATTGCTTGAACAAAAAATAACTTTTATTTAAACTATTAAAGTATTACATTTGTTCTTTTTTTGTAGATTTGCTTTTATGCTTAGAAAATTACTATTCGTTATAATCATACTTTCAAGTAGCTTGAGTTATGGTCAGTACCTTACTGATTATGGCTTTTCTGTTGGAGCCTCCAATTATTTAGGAGATATTGGTGGTGGAGAAGGTACTAGAAGAGATTTTGTAATGGATATGAAGTTAAATGCTACAAGATGGAACCTTGGAGGATTTTATCGCTACAGAATTTCACCTAAGTTTGGAATTAAAGGGACATTAAACTATATTCGCCTTTCCGCAGATGACGCGAATACTACAAATCCACCTAGAAGAGCTAGAAACTTGAACTTTAAAAATGACATGTTTGAGTTGGCTGCTATTGGAGAAATATATGTTTATAAAGTAAACGATGTAGGAGGAACAGGTAGATATACTTCCGACTTTAATTTGTATTTATTTGCTGGTGCAGGGCTTTTTTACAGTAATCCAAAAGGACAAACTGATAATGGAGAATGGGTAGCGCTTCAACCACTTCAAACAGAAGGTGCAGAATATGGCAAATTTAATTTTACGATTCCTACAGGAGTGGGATTTTATTATACTATAAATAGAAAGTATAGACTTGGGATGGAAATTGGTTGGAGAACAACTTTTACTGACTACATTGATGATGTTAGCGATAGATATGTAAATAATTATGATGGAATATCAAATAAGACAAATCAAGCTCATATAAACAATGTCAATCAGGATTTGCCTGATGAGGAAAAGTTGAAATTAACCAACTTTATTGCAGGAAGTAAAAGAGGAGACCCTACTCACAATGATAGTTATTTAACGGCAACAGTTAATTTTAGTTGGGCGATTAGAAGTAAAAGTAAATATTATAGATCTAGACATGGTTGGGTGCTTGGTAAAAAAGGACCAAAACGAAGAAAGTCGAGAGCTAAATTCTAGATTTGAAAAATTTATAGAGAGCGTAATTTTATACGCTCTTTTTTTTATATCAATTTTTTTAATAGCTACTTTTGCCTTTTTTGAAAAATATACTTTAATGAAATCATATAATTTAACACATCTTGAAGAACTTGAGGCAGAAGCAATTTATATTTTAAGAGAAGTAGCTTCTCAATTTGAAAAGCCAGCATTATTATTCTCTGGAGGAAAAGATTCTATAGTTGTAGCTCACATGGCTCGTAAAGCTTTTTGGCCTGCTAAAATTCCATTTCCATTAGTTCATATAGATACTGGACATAATTTTCCTGAAACTATTGAGTTTAGAGATGAGTGTGTACGAAAAATAGGGGCTAATTTAATTGTCGGGTCTGTACAACAGTCTATTAACGAAGGTAAAGTTGTTGAAGAAAAAGGCTTTAATGCAAGTAGAAATGCTTTGCAAACAGTTACTTTACTTGAAACGATTGAACAACATAAATTTGATTGTGCAATAGGCGGAGCTAGAAGAGATGAAGAGAAAGCTAGAGCAAAAGAACGTTTTTTCTCACATAGAGATGAATTTGGGCAATGGGACCCTAAAAATCAAAGACCAGAACTTTGGAATATTTTTAACGGGAAAAAAAATATGGGTGAACATTTTAGAGTTTTCCCTATTAGCAACTGGACAGAAATGGATGTATGGCAATATATTTTGAAAGAAAATATTGAAATACCATCTATTTATTTAGCTCACCAAAGAGAAGTTTTTATTCGTGAAGGTGTAATTATGAGTACTTCAAGCTTTATCCAACAACGAGATAATGAAGTTACTACTAACATGCAAGTTAGGTTTAGAACCATTGGTGATGCTACATGTACAGGTGCAGTAGAATCTAGTGCAGATTCTATAGAAAAAATTATTGAAGAAGTTGCAGCAGCAAGAACAACAGAAAGAGGCACAAGGTCTGATGATAAACGTTCTGAAGCAGCGATGGAAGATAGAAAAAAACAAGGATATTTTTAAAGATTAAGAAACTATTAGATGGAAAATTCAACTACAAAAGATGAAACATCATCTTATTTAGATATGGAACTTTTGCGTTTTTCAACAGCAGGAAGTGTTGATGATGGAAAAAGTACTTTAATAGGAAGATTATTGTATGATTCAAAATCCATTTTTGCAGATCAATATGAAGCTATTGAAGAAACAAGTAGAAGAAAAGGTGACGAGACTGTTAATTTAGCACTTTTAACCGATGGACTGAGAGCTGAGAGAGAACAAGGGATAACCATTGATGTTGCATATAGGTATTTTGCTACTCCAAAACGTAAATTTATTATTGCAGATACTCCAGGGCATATTCAATACACAAGGAATATGGTTACTGGAGCTTCTACATCCAATTTGTCAATTATTCTTGTAGATGCTCGTCAAGGAGTAGTTGAACAGACTTGTCGTCACACATTTATTTCTTCATTGCTAGGAATCCCTCATGTTGTTTTTTGTATAAACAAAATGGATTTAGTAGATTATTCTGAGGAGGTTTTTGAAAAGATCAAAAAAGATTTAGAAGCATTTTCTTCTAAACTTGAGGTAAGAGATATTCATTTTGTGCCTATAAGTGCATTAAAAGGAGATAATGTGGTAAACAAATCTGAAAATATGCCTTGGTATCAAGGGTCAACATTAATGTATTTGTTAGAAAATATTCATATAGGTAGCGATTATAACCATGTTGATTGTAGATTTCCTGTTCAGTATGTTGTTAGACCACAATCGGATGAATTTCATGATTTTAGAGGGTATTCAGGAAGAATTGCGGGAGGAATTTTTAAAAAAGGAGATGAGGTTGTGGTGTTGCCATCAGGTTTTTCTTCTAAGATAAAATCTATTCATATTTATAATAATGAAATCGAAGAGGCTTTTTCGCCAATGTCTGTAACCATGACTTTAGAAGATGATATTGACATAAGCAGAGGAGATATGATTGTGAGAGAAAACAACCAGCCCAATGTTAGTCAAGATTTAGATTTGATGGTATGTTGGTTAAACGATAAACCAATGATTAATGGAGGTAAATATGCCATTAAACATACTACCAATGATGCACGTTGTATTATTAAAGAAGTTAAGTACAAGGTCAATATTAATACGCTTCATAGAATTGAAGATGATAAAGTTATTAACACTAATGATATAGCTAGGATTACAATACGAACTACTCGTCCGTTATTGTTTGATAAATACAGTAGGAATAGGATTACGGGGAGTTTAATATTGATTAATGAGGCAACAAACGAAACAGTTGGAGCTGCAATGATAGTATAATTATTAACTACTTAATGGTGTAGTTGTTGAAAAGTTGGCATGATATCATGCCAACTTTTTTGTTTATTAGCGTAAAATTTACCCAAACTTAATATGTTAATTCTATTAACTTAGTATCTTTATAGTTCAATTGTTAATTAGTATAGATTAAAGTATATAGTAAGGCAACCTAACTGATTAATTGTCGTCTGAAAACTAGAATAAAACTAATGCCACATACCTAAAAACTTTCAATTATGAATAAATTATTTACGCTATTATTTTTATTTTTTTTAATTATAGTTGGGAATAGCAAATTAAATGCACATTCTGTACAAGTAGGTTATTGTTATAATTGTAATGGTGATTTGCGTATTTGGGTTGAACATTGGCATAGTACAGAGCCGATAGGTTCTACAACAATGACTTTAAATGTTACAGTAAATAATGTGACAACTACACAAACAGGGTCTCCAAGTACAGGTATCCAGAATACCAATGTGAATAATTTACCTGGATGTACTACTCCTATAACTATATTTGGTAGCTGTCCTCAGGCAAACACATACAATGATTGGGTATCTTATGACTTTCCTGGTATGCCAACTAATACTCCTATTACGATAGAAATAATATCTGGGAATACAGTTTTTACTCAAGACGGTTGTGGTATGTACCCTGCTTCAACAGGGTTAATAATTATTCCACCCCCCCCTACTTTTCCTGATATTACAGAATGTGGAGGAAATGGTAATACAGTAGGCCCTTTTAATTTTCCTGCTGGTAATACGTGGACAAATAGTAATCCAGCGATAGGAATACCAGCAAGTGGTACAGGAAATATTCCAGCCTTTACACCAACAAATAGCCCAACCCCACAAACAGCCACTATAACCATGACAAATACATGTGGAACTTCTTCGTTTACAATTACAATCAACCCATCACCAACGCCAATTTTTTCGGCTCCAGGTATTGGAGGAGCATCGGTATGTCCTGGACAACCGGTAACATTTACGGATGCCTCTACTCCTGTCCCAGGAAGTAATATTGTAAGTTGGGAATGGGATTTTGGAGATGGATCTCCCCCTGTATATACTCAAAACCCAACCCATACATTTCCTTTAAATCCTTTGAGTTATAATGTTACTCTAACTGTTACTGATGTTAATGGTTGTTCGTCTGTATTAACACAAACAATAAATTTTGGTGGTCCTACTGCAGATTTTAATGCTTTAAATGTTTGTGATGGAAATGCAATAATTTTTAATGATGCTTCAACACCAGCAGCAACAATAACCAATTGGAATTGGGATTTTAATAATGATGGAATAGTTGATAATATACAACAAAACCCATCCTATACTTATCCTGGCCCTGGTTCATATCAGGTTGAACTAATGGTTGAAGCAAATGGAGGATGTAAGGATTCTATTGTTAAAACAGTAGTCGTCAATCCAAATCCAACGGCTAATTTTAATGCAAATAACGAATGTTTAGGAACGGCTGTTACGTTTAATGATATGTCTGTAGTTGCAACAGGAAATATAATAGGTTGGGGTTGGGATTTTGGCGATGCTTCGCCAATTAATAATAATGTCTCTCCCACATATAATTATGCAGTGGCTGGAGTTTATAATGTTACATTAACTGTTACCTCTGATAGCGGATGTACAGATGATATAACAATTCCTGTTGAAGTTTATAGTAATCCAATAGCAGAATTTTCAGCCGATACGGCTTGTGCAGGCTATAGTACTAGTTTTGCAGATTTAAGTACTGCTGGAAGTGGAGGGAATATCACCAACTGGGAATGGGATTTTGACAATGATAACAACCCTGATGATTTTACTCAAAATCCTTCCTATATTTTTCCTGGACCAGGTACATATCCTGTAAACCTTGCTATTACAGATGTTACGGGTTGTGTACATGATACTATAATAAATATAAGTGTGTCTCCCCAACCAACAGCTGATTTTACTTTTACCAATGAGTGTTTTGGAACTCTTTCAACTTTTATAGATGTATCATTACCTAATGGAGGAACAATTTCAAATTGGAATTGGGATTTTGATAATGATGGTATTGTAGATAATATTAACCAAAACCCTACAAATGCCTTTCCTGTTCCAGGTAGTTACACTACTGAATTGCACATAGAAACAGCCTTAGGTTGTGTTGATTCTATCACTAAAACTGTTACAGTTCATCCAGTTCCTGTGGCTCATTTTGGACCTTCTGATGTTTGTTTAAATACTCCAACTCAATTTACGGATTCTTCAACTGTTTTAACAGGGAATATTGTAACTTGGCAATGGGATTTTGGAGATGGTGTTGGAACAAGTACTCAGCAAAATCCAATTTACACTTATGTGAATGCAGGTACTTATAATGCGACTCTAACGGTTACAACGGATAGTGGTTGTACGCATACAGGAACAGTTACTGTTACTGTTTATCCAAATCCAACAGCGTCATTTATAACAGCAGATGTATGTCAGAATTTAGCTGGGCAATTTACGGATCAATCTGTAGGCAATGGAGGAACAATTAATCAGTGGGATTGGGATTTTGATTATAATGGAGTTACCCATTATACAGACAACACCCAACAAAATCCGTCTAATAACTATGCTGCAGCTGGAACCTATACTGTTGAATTAATTGTTACTACATCTGCAGGATGTTCAGATACAGTTAGCAATCCAATTACTATTCATCCGATGCCAAATGCGGCATATACGCATACAGATGTATGTTATACTGATGCAAATGTGTTTACAGATAATTCAACTGTTTCAACAGGAACAATAACCAATTGGGATTGGGATTATGATGATGGCAATTTATCAACCACTCAAAGCCCTACACATATTTATGGTAGTGATGGAGCCTATAATGTTACCTTAGTTGTAACCACAGATCAAAACTGTAAAGATACCATCACACAAACAGTAAATGTTTGGTCGCTTCCAGTGGTTGACTTTAGTCCGACAGAAGTTTGTTTGAATACACCAACACAATTTCAAGATTTAACAACAGTTAATATCGGAAATAGTGTAGGATGGGCATGGAATTTTGACGATGGTTCGCCAATTAACAACACTCAAAATCCAATACATACTTACCCTATAGATGGACCGTTTCAGGTAACATTAGTAGTAACAACAAATCATGGGTGTATAGATTCAGCAACCAAAACAGTGACAATAAACCCATTACCACAAGTGAGTTTTTCAGCTGATACCTTATCAGGCTGTTCACCAGTAGTAGTTAATTTTACAGATAACTCAGTGATTAATGCACCAGGCAATAATGTAGCTTGGGATTGGAATTTCGGTAATGGCATGACATCAACACAGCAAAATCCAACAGGAATTTCTTTTGAAAATCCATCAAATACATCTGTTGCAACATTCGGAATAAGCTTAACAGTTACCTCCGACAAAGGTTGTGTGATAAAGGATACCATAACTAATATGATTACCTCTTATCCAATACCTACAGCGGCATTTACTTACGGACCAGAACCAACCAATATTTATGATGCTGAAATTACCTTTATAGATAATTCGATTATAGCAAGTCAGTGGTTATGGGATTTAGGAGATGGAGCATCATCAACAGATCAAAATCCAGTTCATCATTATGCCGACTCAGGTTCATATTATGTAACCTTGTTTATGGAAAACATATATGGGTGTAGAGATACAGCATCAAAAATGGTGAGAATAGATCCAACATTTGCTATCTTTATACCAAATGCATTTACTCCAGATGGAGATAATGTAAATGACTTTTTCTTTGTAAAAGGATACGGAATAACACAATTAGAAACATTAATATTCGATAGATGGGGAGTATTAGTGTATGAAGGATATCAGTTAGACTCTAAGTGGGACGGTTCATATAAAGGGACATTAGGAGT
>Ga0209231_1000041_pt1 | contig 98677 bp, 82 predicted proteins | sample Deesub45470m_DNA_FD_188086 | JGI IMG/M metagenome (GOLD analysis project Ga0209231, IMG submission 188086) | Deep subsurface microbial communities from North Pacific Ocean - 450_OLKR46/470m Metagenome (SPAdes) (version 2) | ecosystem: Environmental > Terrestrial > Deep subsurface > Unclassified ...
GAGTAAGCTTCAACACAGGTGTAACCACCGTATTATGGACAGTTACTGATACCGTAGGAAACTCTGTAACTTGTACTTATACTATCACCGTTATTGACAACATCGACCCAAGTATTATAGCTTGTGGAGCAGGTAACCAAACTGTAAATGTAGATGCAGGACAATGTTCTTTCACACAAACAGCTAACGTTTGGGATGCCACAGCAACAGATAATTGTACGGTAGATTCAATATACTACACTTTATCAGGAGCAACTTTAGGAACTGGAACTACTTTAAATGGTGTTACTTTTAACAACGGTATTACTACCGTATTATGGACAGTTACCGATACAGTTGGTAATACAGTAACGTGTTCTTTTTCTGTAGATGTATTAGACACAGAAGCACCAATAATTTCTAATTGTCCTACTAATATTACTGTTAGTAATGATAGTAGTGTATGTGGTGCAGTTGTAACGTGGACGCCTCCAACATTTACTGATAACTGTGGTGCAATTATGACAAGCACTCACAATCCTGGTGATTCTTTTATAGTAGGAACTACAACAGTAACTTACACGGTAACTGATTCTGCTGGAAATGTATCAACTTGTACTTTTAATGTAATTGTAAATGATACTGAACTTCCAATTATTACTTGTTCACCTCAAATCGCTTCTTGTGATTCGTTGGTAAACTTTAATGCACCAACCGCAACAGACAACTGTGGAATACTTTCAATTACACAAATAGCTGGATTGCCAAGTGGATCAACCTTCCCGGTTGGAACTACTACCAATACTTTTGAAGTAATAGATATACATAACAATGTTGCTCAATGTTCTTTTGATGTCGTTATCCATCCAACACCAATCATTTCTTCTGTATCAACAGATGTAAGTTGTTTCGGATTAAATGATGGAAGCATTGATATTACAGTAACTAACGGAACAACACCTTATACTTACACTTGGAGTAACTCAGCCACTACAGAAGATGTTGCTAACTTAGCTCCGGGTGTTTATTCTGTAACTGTTACTGACTCTAACTCGTGTATGGCTACAGCTCAAGATACTATTTTAGAGCCGACTTTATTAACGATAGTTGCAACTGATACGAACGTTACTTGTTTTGGAGGAAGTAATGGTGCTACTGATATAACTGTTGCAGGTGGTATTGCTCCTTACACTTACTTATGGAATACCAATGATACGATAGCAGATTTAAGCAATCTTTCTGTAGGATATTATGAAGTTACTGTTACTGATTCAAATGGATGTACTGTTAGTTATTCAACAACCATTACCTCTCCTGATTCTATAGCAATACAAACCACAGCTAATAACGCTACTTGTTTAGGTGCTAATGGAAGTATCCAAACACAAGTGATAGGTGGGGTAATGCCTTACAGTTATGCTTGGTCTAATGGTGATACTACTTTAAACTTAAACAATGTTACCGCAGGAGTTTATACTTTAGTGCTAACGGATGGAAACGGTTGTACCGCTCAAATTACAGATACGGTTAATTCTGTTTCTAACTTAGTAGTTGAATTGGCTACCGAAGATGTTTCTTGTTTCGGAAAAGCAGACGGTGAGATTAGAGTAATTACTACTAGCGGAAACCCTCCTTATGCTTACAATTGGTCAACAGGTGATAGTACTTCTGTAGCTTCAGGATTAGATGTTGGTGGATACTATGTAATTGTAACCGATTCATTTGGTTGTCAAGACAGCTTGTATGCTACTATTTATCAGCCGGATTCTTTAGTAGTTGAGTTAGATGCTTATGAGTATCCTTCAGGAACAAACATTAGTTTGTATGGAGGTGAAGATGGCTCTATCGTTTCAATGACATTTGGAGGGACTTCACCTTATGAATACTTATGGTCAACAGGAGATACAACTGCCGACATCAATGATTTGAAAGCAGGTGAATACTCAGTTATTGTTACAGATGAAAATGGCTGTAACGGTTTCGCCAAAATTATATTAATACAACCCAATGTGCTTGAGATGCCAAATGGATATTCTCCAAATGGTGATGGAAGTAACGATTTCTTTGTGATTAAAGGAGTAGAAGCTTACCCGGACAATGAGATTGTGGTATTTAACCGATGGGGAAATATAGTTTATGAAGGTAAAAATTATAATAACGAATGGAATGGTGGTAATAAGTCTGGTGAAGACTTACCTGACGGAACTTACTTTGTAATATTTAAAGTATTGTCTCCAGAAGAAATCACTTTACAAGGATATGTTGATTTAAGAAGAAAATAAAAAATCCCATTCACATTAAAACGATTTACAATGAAACCAATTATAGATATACAAACAAAAAGAGAAGTGAAGAAAAATAGTATTTATACTTCTTTTAAAACCTTTAATAAAATGAATAAAATCATAATTGTAGCTGCTGTTGCATTACTTTGCTCCATAAACGCTAAGGCACAACAAGACCCACTGTTAACTCAATATATGTTTAACGGATTGTTTTTAAATCCGGCTTATGCGGGTACTCGTCCATATATTTCTTCTACACTTACTTATAGAAATCAATGGGTAGGTTTAGAAGGCTCTCCTGAAACAGCTATTGCTGCTATTGATGGTTCACTTCCTAATGAAAATATGGGTTTAGGAGCTATTCTTTATCACGATAGAATAGGCGTTACCAAACAAAATACCTTAATCCTTAATTATGCTTACAGCATTAAAACTTCTGAAACAGCAAAATTATCTTTTGGTATTAATGCCGGTTTTTCTCAGTATAGTGCAAAACTTACAGATTTAACTGTTTGGGATGATGATGTGGTTTTTGAAAGCAATCTGTCGAGCAAAATTTTACCAAAATTTGGAGCAGGTGCTTACTATTATGCAGAACGCTATTATGTTGGTTTTTCTGTTCCTACCTTATTTGCTTATCAGGATGATATGGACTTTAATTTTAACTTAACGCAATCCTCTTTTTTAAGACGCCATTATTTGTTAACTGCAGGTTATGTGTTCGATTTGAATGAGAATTTTAAATTAAAACCATCATTTTTAGCAAAATATGTTCATCACGCACCTTTTGAGTTAGATGTAAACTTAAGTGTATTGTATAAAGATACTTATTGGTTTGGTGTTTCTTATCGTTCAAACGATGCCTTGGCTTTAATTGTAGAGTACCAAACCAACTTGAATTTCAGAATAGGATATTCTTACGACATCACTTTAACGGAGCTTAACAATCATTCTCACGGTTCGCATGAAATAATGTTGGGAATAGACTTCGGAAAAGACTTAGCCAAAGTAAAAACACCTCGTTTCTTTTAAAAAATAAATAAAAAAATAAATAGATACCAATGAGAAAAAAAATATTTATAGCCACATTAGCTTTCATGTTTATAGCTATTCTTTGGAGTTGTTCTAGCAACTACCATATAAAAAAAGGTAATTTGTATTACGATAACTTGGCATATTCTTCTGCCATTACCCATTACCAAAAAGCCTATGCTAAAACCAACGATGCAACTGTTGAAGAACGATTAGCAGCATCTTATTACAAAACCAACAACATTCCTGCTGCGGAAGACACCTATAAAAAAGCCATCAGCAGAGAAGGACATTCTCCAAAATTATATTTTAACTATGCTAAAATATTAATGGAGATGAACAAGCATAACGAAGCTATTCCGTATTTTAAAAAGTACTTAGCTGCTTATGAAGATGATTTATTTGCTGAAATGTTGTTGGCATCTTGTGTATCTATAAACGACAGGTACAGAGATACTACCTTGTATGAATTACAATCTATTAAAGCGAATGAATTTGTAAATGCTTTTAGTGTAATTGAATACCAAGAAGGAGCTGTTTTTGTTGCCGATAAAGAAGTGTTTAGAGGAAGAAAAACCAGTCAGTGGACAGGAAACTCGTATTTAGATTTGTACGAAATTCAAAAAGATGAAGATGGTTATTGGATGGATGCGAAAATTTTAAAAGGAGACATTAACGGACGTTTTCATGAAGGTCCTGCATCTTTTTCTAAAGATGGAAATACCGTTTACTTTACCAGAAGTAATTACTTTAAAAGAAAAATGAAAGTAAACGAAGCCAATGAAAATAACCTGAAAATTTTTAAAGCCACGTTGGTAGATGGTAAATGGAAGAATTTAGTAGAATTTCCTTATAATAGTGATGATTACTCTGTTGGACACCCGACTTTATCTGATGATGAAAAAACATTATACTTTGTATCTGATATGCCCGGAGGACAAGGAGGTACAGATTTGTACAAGTCTGAATTAGTTGATGGAGCTTGGAGCAAACCTGAAAACTTAGGAACTATCGTAAACACCAAAGGCAACGAAATGTTTCCTTACATCCATGCCGATGATGCGTTGTATTTTTCATCTGACGCTCACAATTCTATGGGTGGGTTGGATGTTTTTATTACCTATTTTAACGGAGAAGTGTGGGCTCAACCCGAAAACTTAAACTACCCGCTAAACTCTACTAAAGATGATTTTGGCTACAACGTAAGCAAAAAGAATAGTAGTGTGGGGTTTGTTTCTTCATCAAGAACTGATGCCGATAAAATGTACACTTACAAAAAGAATCCTCCCAAATTTAATTTATATGGTGTAGCAAGAGAGAAAGGCACGCAAAGAAGAGTGCAAGGTGTTACAGTAGAAATTACCAATACTAAAACAGGCAAGGTTATCAGTATGGAAAGTGATGCTAAAGGTGAGTTTAAGTTAAAGTTAGAACCTGAGTCAGCATACGATTTGTATTGTACTAAAAAAGGTTGTTTTACCCGTACAGATAAAATTTCTACCTTGGGATTAAAATATTCTCAAAATTTTTATGCCGATTTTGAAGTAGAGCCTATCGTTATTGATAAACCTATTGTGTTAGAAAACATTTATTACGATTTTGATAAATGGGACATCAGACCGGATGCTGCTTTAGAATTAGACAAATTGGTTAAATTATTAAAAGACAATCCAAGCATAGAGATAGAAATGAGCTCTCATACCGACTCTCGTGGCAACGATCAATACAATTTAGTATTATCTGACAAAAGAGCTGTAGCCGCTGTAAAATACTTAATTGCCAATGGTATTGACGAAAATAGACTAACCTACAAAGGTTATGGAGAGAAAAAATTGGTAAACCACTGTGCTAACGATGTAAAATGTACTAGAGCAGAACATCAGTTAAACAGAAGAACTGAATTTAAAGTAACTAAAATAAGAAAGTAAATAGTTAATAGTTAGATTAAAAAGTCTGTAATGTTTATCGTTACAGGCTTTTTTTTTATCGATTTTCCTAACGTCATTCCCACGCAGGTGGGAATCTCAATAGTAAAGTGGTGTGAATTATGGAAGATGGAGTTTATACATTGGTAGCAACTGCCTTTCTTATTTCATTTTCAACTATAGTGCCTCTCGCTATTCGACCTGCACGTCCACTTGTACCTTGAAAAACATATTTATAAAATTTAGCATATCCATTTGTCTCAGGATCTGTGGACTTATTTTGTAAGATCAAATTTTCTAAATCAATTAAAACACTTTTTAAATCTAATTGATTTAAATTTATACCTTCTCTCTTTAATTTTATCAATTCGATTAACAATGTATAGAAGCTTGTTTTTCTAAACCAAAGTGAATCAGGTTCTAAACTCAAACCGATTATCATTTGACAAATCTCTGTAATATCATTTTTAATCTTTTCTGCATCACCATATTCATCATTATATAATTTAATATACCTTTCAATCTCTGAATTTCCTGTAAAATAGCCTCCTTCTTCAATTGTAGCCATAATCAATAGAATATATTCAATATCTTTCATTCTAGCATATTGATTCTGACTAAAAATATCCAATTCTTTAAATTCTTTTGAATTTTGAATTGCTTGAGCGGTAGAAATAAACTCACCTTCGTAAAGAGCATTGTTTATTTCCATTGCATTTAGTGCATAACTGACAGAGTTTATTCTTTGGAAAATTTCAATTATTTGATTTTCGTCTAATCTTCCTAAATCTCTGACTACAATTTTATAGTCGTAGAAGTCTGTTTGTTGCTTGGGAGATAGGTCTTTAAATAGTGGTATTTCACGAGTTGAAATTTCCCCATTAATATAAGAGAAAATAGTATCTAGTCTTTGTTGCCCATCTACTACAAGTCGGGTAGAAGTTTGAGATTCTAAATCTATATCTCCATCAGCAAGATAAATTTCTGGAAATGGAAAACCTCTTAAAATTGTATCAATAAACTTTTGTTTATGAGAGTTATTCCAAACTAAATTACGCTGAAAAGTTGGACGTAAAATGAGTGTGCCATTCTTGAGATCGTTGTACAAGTCTAGTAATTTTTCGTTATCTGCTGTTCCTATGTTATTCATAATTTTCTATTCTTAATTTGCTAATATTTCGAGAATGATATTGTTCAAAAAAGTATTCGTTTCTAAAAATAGCTCCTGCAATTTTATAATTTCCATATTTACCGTATGAAATACTTTTGAAAAATTCAAACCATTCATTTTTTTTTGGATAGTTGAAAGGAAAAAGGTCTGGTCGAATCCAGCCTTTCAAAAAATACTCTAAAAACTCCCTATAGTTTTTGTCCTCTTGTTCACTTCTAGCTTTTACATTGATATTGAAATTCAAGAGTTCTTGCCAATATTCATCAAAAACCGATTCACTAATAACAACAATATCTATATCAGATTCTTCACTAAAGTCATTCCACAGTTTTTTAGGAGCTATACTAAATCCAAGCTTTGCTGAACCAATCATTACTACCTTGGTTGTACTTACATTGAAAAAATTTGCAACTTTTTGTTTTAGAAAAAAGTATTTTTCTTCGTCTTCTTTATAAATTAGTGGATTGCCGTGAAGCAAATTCTTTCTTATAATAACAGTGTCAGAAATAAGCTCATTATTGAGTTCCGCTTTAAATGCAGTTTTTCTATATTCAATAATTTCTTTCATTTCTTTTTTTAGGTTGTTGCCAACACGTAACTATACGCTACTTGTTTAAATTTATAGCGTATATTTTTCTTATAGTGGCTATTGAATGTTTATTTTAATTCCCTCCAAACATACAAAAAAAAATCCCAAATCAAACTACCTCTTCAAACTGGTAGCTATAGAGTTTTTTGTAGTAGCCATCTTTTTGCAGCAGCTCGTGGTGGGTACCTTCTTCCACAACGTTGCCTTTGTCTATTACTAAAATTTTGTTGGCATTTTGTATGGTAGATAAACGGTGGGCAACAATTATAGAAGTAGTATTTTGTGTAAGTACTTCGGTAGCATGTTTTATCAATGCTTCAGATTCACTATCTATAGAAGAGGTAGCTTCATCTAGAATTAATATTTGCGGCTCGTGTACATACGCTCGTATAAACGAAATTAATTGTCGTTGTCCGGAAGAGAGTAAGGCACCACGCTCTTTTACATTGTAGTGATAACCTCCCGGAAGTCTGGAAATAAAATCGTGTGCTCCAATTTTTTTGGCAGCATCAATTACTCGCTCCTCGCTAATATCATCACTATAAAGCGTAATGTTGTTATAAATAGAATCTGAAAAAAGAAAAACATCTTGTAATACTACTGCCATAGATTTTCTGAGGTGGTTCAGTTCTATATCGTTTATATTAATATCATCAATGTAAATGTTGCCTTTGTTTATTTCGTAATACCTGCCCAACAAATTAATAATAGACGATTTTCCTGCTCCTGTTGCTCCAACTAACGCCAGCGATTGTCCTTTGTTGATGGTAAAAGAAATGTCTTTCAGCACCCATTCTTCATTGTTGTAAGCAAACCAAACATTTTCAAAACGAATGTTTCCTTTTAACGCTTTAAAAGTTTGTGTTCCTTCATTGCTGATGGAGTCTTCGGTGTCTAACACTTTAAAAACCCTTTCGGAACTTACCATTCCCATTTGTAAAGAGTTAAAACGGTCGGCTAACTGACGGATAGGGCGGTACAACATGTAAATAAAAAAAGTAAAGGCAAAAATTTCTCCTGGCTCGGCAACTTCTAAAGAAACCTCTTTGAAACCATACCACACTAATAAAGCGACAGAAAGAGCAGATAAAATCTCTACCAACGGAAAGAAAATGGAATACGCCCAAACACTTTTAATGTGTGCATTTCGATGTTTTTTATTGATGTCGGCAAAAATTTCGCTTTCAATTTTTTCTCTGTTAAAAATTTGCACAATAGACATGCCTGTGATATGCTCCTGTACAAAGGTATTTAGTATAGAAACTTGGTTTCTTACTTCCTGAAAAGCATCTTTAATGGCACGTTTAAACATATTGGTTCCTATCAACAAAATAGGGATGGGGACAAGCGTAATAAGGGCTAAATCCCAATTGATAACGAACATACAAATAACAGCAGAAATAATTTTAAGTAAATCGCCAAGAATAACTAAAATACCAGCAGAAAACATTTCGGCAACGGTTTCAATATCAGAAACAGTACGCGTAACTAATCTGCCTATTGGAGTTTGGTCGAAATATTTCGATTTAAAATTGACAACATGTTTAAAAACCTCATTTCTAATGTCTTTAATAATGTTCTGACCAACCAAATTGCCGTAATAAGTAAACACGTATTGCAAAATGGTTTCTAAAATTAAGATACCAATTAACCACATGGTAATATTAAATAAACCTAACTCATCTTTGGTTTCAATATTTTTATTTACAGCAACTTGTATTAATAATGGACGAGCAACAGAAACTACAGCTAACACAATACTTAAAAAAGCAGTAAGGTAAAATATGCCCTTATAAGGAGCAACATATCGCATTACCCGATTAAAAAGTTTGTAGTCAAATGCCTTTCCAGATACGCTTTCCATGTTTTTATTAGTTAATAGTTATTTGTTATTGGTTAATAGTTCCTTGTTATCCGATTAACAATTAACGATTAACCTTTAACTTCTTTCAAAAACGGATACCCAATTTTAGTTAAAAATAAGCCGTGGGCGGGAACAGATTTTCCGGCATTACTTCTATTTTTTGAAGCAATGATTTCAGTTAGTTCTTCCACCTTAATTTTTTGCTGACCAACATCCAACAGTGTTCCTACAATTGCTCTTACCATATTTCTTAAAAATCTGTTGGCAGTAATGGTAAATATAAGTTGTTCGTTATGGTTTTTCCAGTAAGCTTCAGTAATGTGGCACCTATTGGTAAAAGTATCGGTTTTACTTTTGCTGAAACAAGAAAAATCGGTTTCCTGAATAAGCAATTCGGCTGCTTCATTCATTTTTTCAACATCCAACTTATATGGAAAATAATGAGCCAACTCAGTTGTAAAAGGGTTTTTAGTTGTTGAAATTCGGTATTCGTAAGTTCGGTAGGTAGCACTAAATCGGGCATGATCATCTTCTTTTACTTCAAAAATTTGTTTGCCAGCAATGTCTGCCGGCAAAAAGTTGTTCAGTTTAAAAAGTAGTTGAGTAGCATCAATAGGTTGGTTGCTATCGAAATGAGCAAAAAGTTGTTCTGCATGTACACCTGTGTCTGTTCTTCCTGCTCCGGTAATCATAATTTCTTCTTGCAATAAAGTGCTTAGTGCTTTGTTTACTTCTTCCTGTACACTGTGGGCATTTTGCTGAATTTGCCAACCATGATAGTTGGTGCCTTTGTAAGCGAGTTCAACAAAATATCTTGCCATGGTACCGTAGGTTTTGTGTAAAACAATTTGCTGCAAAAATAAGCAATAGTTAGATAAATAGTTGAGGTGTTGAGCTAGTTTAGGCGTTTAGTTTGTTAATAGTTCTGAAAAGTTAAAATCTATAATGTTGGATGAATGTAGCGAAAAACATTGCTATAAATGAAACGAAAAGTAAGCGTTATCTGCTGTATTTCTTTATTCAAGTTTTTTATTCTTAAAGTTAGTGTTAAATAGTTCATCTATAGAAGATGAAAGCTGATTGATAATTATTAGTCTTGTTTTATCTTCCAAATTTATGGTATGTACAAACTCTTTTTGTGCCGATATTTTCCAATTTTTTAGTTCTTCAAATGTATTTTTTATCATCTCCAATTTGTTTTCATTATTGGATGAGGCGATTATTATTTTTGTAATAGGGGTTGACTTCATTCGCTCTAAGGAACTTTGTGTTAGCGGAACTTCTGACTGATAATTACTTGAATAACGGTAGTTTTTTCTGAAATAATTAAAATCATCTGGATTATCGGTTATAATGTAGCGATTGGTTAAAAGGTTATCTAATTCATTGATCCAAGCTGAAAAGTGTTTGTCATAAATGTCAATGTATTCATCAATGAAGTTTTTGTCCATTGGTTTGTCGTTGTCCAAATATTCTTTTACAATGGGATAAATTGCTTTAGCCATTAAGTTGATATACTTGTTGAAATACCAATCTTCTTTATCAATAGTTCCGTTTAGTTGCTCATACACATAACCATTTCCTAAAGTGGTTGCAAGTGCTTCATTCAATAATAAATATGCATATTGGCTATTTTGAGAAGGATTGTTTTTAAACCATGCTTCTATTTCCCGCTTGAAAGCCAGAGATTGTTCATCATAAACAGTATGGTAAATTTCGTGCATCAGAACGCTAAATAAGACATCATTATGTTCAAATTTTAAAGGAACTTCACTGACCGCATTGTTCAAAAATGCCGTTGCAGTAAATCCATTTTCCTTTATAGATGGAATAATGGTAATATTAATTGGAATAGAAACATCCCATTTTGCATTGTAAAAAGTCAACCCTTTATCAAAAAATAAAAAAAGGGTTGCTTTATCTACAAAACTTTTTAGCTCCTCCATTTTCTTTTCAAATTCATCCTTGTTTGGAAGATAAACCAATTGATTATAAACAAGCTCAAATTCTGAAATTATATTGGACAATGGAAGTAATTCAGCATTAGGAATAATTCCAAAGGTTGTCTTCTTAAAATCGAGTATTGATATAGAATTGATTAAATTCCTTTGGATTAGAGAGGTTGTCATTACAGGTCTTTTTTGACCAATAGGATAACCTTGGAAATCATAAGATTCATGCAGGTTTAATGTATCGAGTTGGTTGATTAAACCTTTATAGTAATCTGTATTAAAGGTTGATTCTTTAAAAATTTGTTTGTATTTATTGTCAGGGTAGTTGTCTGATAGTTGCTTTACAAAATCGTAAGTAGATAGTAGTTTTGAATAGGTAATATGAATTTCGGGCTTATTTTGAGCAAAAATAGCATTTGTCAGAAACAAGATGAATAATGTAAAAACTGTTTTTATTTTCATTAGATTTTTTTTTGTAATCTAAACCAATCCTTAGATTCTCCACTAAATAGAATAATAAGGACGTATAATTGAATAAACATTTGAGTAATTGACACTACTCCTATTATTGGATTGATTTGAAATTCATTCAAGATGATAAATGGAAAGCCTATCATTCCAATTATAAATAGAACTAATAATGTAATTCTTGCCCAATTTTTTCCTTGTCCAATTTTGTAACCAATAAATCCGATTATTATTATCGTAACTATTCCAATTGTCAAGGATTTGGAGTCAGATAGTATTTTTTGATTTGTCATTGTTTCATAGAAAATTGATTTTATCAGTCCAACTAGAAGTGAAAGATAAACCAAGTTTGCAGCTTGTCTTATTTTCTTCGACACCTCTGTTATTTCTGATTTTATTTCCAAAGTGTTAGAATTGTTACATTAAAATTCGTTTTCAATTACTTAAAATTAACAGGTTTCATATCTAAATTATAAAAAGTAAAGGTCCAGATATCTGTCCATTCTTGTATCAATTTAGCTTTAGATTTTCCTGCTCCGTGTCCGCCTTGGGTATCAATTCTAATAAGTGTTGGATTTTTTCCTGTATTTGCCTGTTGAAGAGTAGCACCAAACTTAAAAGAATGAGCAGGAACCACTCTGTCATCATGGTCGCCAGTAATAATCATAGTAGCAGGATATGCTGCTTTTTTAAGGTTGTGTAATGGTGAGTATTGGTATAAATACCTAAATTGTTCTTCATCTTTACTGCTACCATATTCTACCGCCCAAGCCCAACCGATAGTAAATTCGTGGTAACGAAGCATATCCAACACACCCACCATAGGTATAGCCACTTTAGCAATATCAGGTTGTTGAGTCATTACAGCACCAATAAGTAATCCGCCATTGGAACGACCATGTATGGCTAGTTTTTCTGTCGAAGTATATTCTTTATTCTTTAAAAAGTTAGCAGCAGCAATAAAATCATCAAAAACATTTTGTTTATTTTCTAGCATACCTGCTTTGTGCCATTCTTCGCCATACTCGCTACCACCTCTAATGTTGGCAACAGCATAAATGCCTCCATTTTGCATAAATACTGCTTTGCTCACATCAAAAGTTGGTTTAATACTAATGTTAAATCCACCATAAGCATAAAGCATACAAGGGTTGTTGCCATTTAATTCAATGTCTTTTTTATGCGAAATAAACATAGGGATTTTTGTGCCGTCTTTACTTTCGTAAAAAACTTGTTTGGTAACATATTTGGCTGTTTTAAAATCAACTTTAGGTTCAAAATAGAGGTCTGTTTGTACTTCATCTAAATTTACTTGATAGATTTTTGTAGGGGAAATGTAACTGCTAAAAGTAAAGTAGGCAGTAGGTTGAGTTCTCTTTCCACTCACTCTCCCTGCAATACCAATTCCCGGCAATTTTAACTCTTTTAATAATTCACCTTCAAAAGAAAATACTTCTACTTTCGATTGAACATCTTTAAGGTAATTTACAAATAGTTTATCACCGGCAATACTTACATTTTCAATAACATATTCTTTTTCAGGAATAAGTTCTTCCCATTGTTCTGGTGAAGATTGTTCTATAGTGGCAAATACAATTTTTTTGTTGGGAGCATTGTAGTTCGTAATGAAAAACAGTTTGTCTTCTTCATTGCCAATAAAACTTGTTTCGTTATCAAAATTTTCGATAAACTGAATAAATTCACTTGTAGGTTCTTCAAGATGTTTAACATAAATAATATTGCCACTTGTCCCTTCTGAAGCACTAACAATTAAAAATTTTTCATCTTCGGAAACTCTAGCTCCAAAGTTTCGGGTAGGATTTTCCTTACTTTCAAAAATAATTTTATCTTTCTTTTGTTCTGTACCTAATTCATGGTAATACACTTTATGAAATTCATTTTTGGCAGCCAATTCTTCCCCTGCTTTTGGTGGAGCATAACCGCTATAATAAAAACCGTTTTTATGCCAAGAAACTCCCGAAAATTTCACCCATTGAATATGGTCGCTAAGCAATTTTTTAGTGGCAATTTCCATTACTCTAATTGCTGTCCAATCCGAACCCGACTCAGAAATACCATAAGCTAAATATTTTTCGTCTTTAGAAACACTTGTAAATTTAACTGCTATAGAACCGTCTTCTGATAAGGTGTTAGGGTCGAGTAAAACTTCCTCTACATCAGATTCATTTCCAATTATATAATAAACACTATGGTTTTGTTTACCATTGTTTTTGGTTAAAATAGTAAAGTTGTTGTAATGGCTGGGAATGCCTTTGGTTTCATAATCCCATAAGTTAGTTAGTTGTTTGTGAATGTATTTTCTGTAAGGAATTTCATTTAAATAGAGTTCAGTAGTTTTATTTTGAATGGTTACCCAGTTCATAGTTTCTTCACTATTGTCGTCTTCTAACCATCTGTAAGGGTCTTTTACTGTTGTACCAAAATAATCTTCTTCAACTTCACCAGTTCTGGTTTCGGGATAAGTTATTTTTTGTTGAGCAAATACGTTTAACAAACATAATTCGGCTATAAGTAGGATAAATAAATGTTTCATATGTTTATTTCTATTGTTTTAAATCAGTCATATGTAACTCCCAAATAATCATTCTCCTGTGCGAGAAAACTTTTACTAATGGTCGTTTCATTTTTATAAATTTTAAGAGGTAAAGTTACTCAAAAATAGTTGAGTTTTTGATGTGATGAACTAACGTTTAGAGTGACAAGTATGATTAAACAATGTCCCATTTTCTAGAAAATATTAGGAACACTTCTTCGGGTCATTTTTAAATCTTGTAAAATGGCAGATTTAATTTTTATGGTAAACAAATAACTTTGTCTTACGCCAAATGGAATCCAGTTAAAACTCATTTCCCAACAGTGTAAATCTCTGTAAATATCTACTGTAGTATAGGTTAATTCTTTGGATTCAAAATCATAACCAGAGGTAAAACCAACTTTCCATTTTTGCGTTAAGCTAAAATCTCCTGAAAAATTAAGGGTTTGAACAGTAGTAGCTTCAAATTGTGGTTTTGAATAACGGATGTTGTAGTTTACATTAAAAGTCCAAGGTACATTAAAGTCTATGTATGCTTGTGGATTTGATCTGATGTAAGCCAATTCTTCTTCAGTACCGTAACTACTGGTTTTTTCTTCTTTATTGGCGGTATTGGTTTTGCTTCTCAACGAAAATCCAACAGCTAAATTGGAGCTGATTAATCTACCTACTTTTCCGCTTCTGTTGTACTCAAACAAATTGATTTTTCTACCCATACTATCCAACTGATAAGGATCTAGCTGAGCGTTATAGTTTAAAGTAATTACTCTAAAAATGTTGGTACGAGCATCAATGCTAATGTTGCTCCAATTTAAAGAATCAGCAATCATATTATAACTGCTTCGGAAGCCAAGGTTTTCCAGCAATTTTATTTTTTTGTCTTCACCCAAACTGTCTTTTCTGTTTCTCACTTTCATCTCAAAATTATTAAGCAAGCCTAAGTTTATATTTCCAGCTTCTTGTCGGTTATTATTGCCATAAATACCATTTTGAAAGATGGAATATTCAAATTCGTTGTTTAAAGAATCTCTATAGGTTTCTATGCCTTGTGTATTCTCAGGAATATAGGAAAAACCAACCGATGGCGTTGCTACATGTCGGATAGCTTTAATTACTTTACTTTTGTATTGATACATTCCATACAATTTAGTGGTAACATTTACATTCAAATCGTAAGCACCTGTTCTTACAAAACCATTTACCGTATCAACAACTAGCTCGTTGGTGTTATTATCCCATCTTTTTTCTAAGGATTCTATATACCATGTTTCGCTAAAATTGGCAGCGGGGTTTACGGTAAAGTGTTTAAACATTTTCATAGAGGTACTAATAGGTACACTGTGTCTCATCCCTGTACGAAATTGCTTGCTCAAGGCATCCATGTTGTTAAAAGTAAAAAGAGAATCGCCTGCGGTAACTTCATTTTTCATGTTCATGGAGTAGCTAACTCCGAAGTTATCTAAGAGGTCGTTTCTTTTTCCTGGTTTGTTGGTTTTTAGTGGTTGAAGTCGGCTAACATTAAACGCTACATCGGGCAAACGTACGGTTACCGATTTGGTTTGTACGTTTTGACTATGAAATCCATTTAAAGCTAAATTGAAAGGTTTTCCATCCCAAGATTTTTTATAAGAAACAGTAGAATTAAAAGAGGCACTTAAGAAATCTTGTCCGCTACTATTAAAGTTGTTGGTAAAATTTTGGCTGGTTCCAATATTTACATTTGCTGAGAAATTACTGGTTGGGCGAGCTTTTGGGTCTTGAGCATGATTCCATCTAAAAAAGAAATCTTGTTTTTCAGAATAATTAGATAAGCCTTCAATACCATCTTTAAAGGTAGAAAATCTAACATCTAAATTACCACTGTAGCGATACCTGCTTTTGTAATTAGAAATGAAATTTCCTGCCCAACTTCCTTTGGAATAAATATCTCCGGTAAGTTGTAGGTTAAGTTTGTCACTAACTCCCCAATAATAACCACCATTTAGCAAGAAAAATCCGTACTGACCGCTTTCTCCGGGAGTAGGAATTAAAATGCCTGATTGTTGTTTGTCGGTATTCGGAAAAAAGCCAAAAGGAATACCAATTGGTGTTGGAACACCTTCAATAACCAAATTAGCGGGTCCGGTTACAATTTTGTCTTTTGGTATAATTTTCAATTTAGAGGCACTAAAATAATAATGTGGATGTTTTTTGTTGCAAGTGGTATATTTCCCGTGTCTAATATACATTACGTTATCAGGGGTTTTATACACTTTTTTGCCATGAATATAGCTTTCTCCTTCATGTGTCATCACTTCGGTAATAATGCCTTTTTTGGTTTTAAAATTGTATTTTATTTCGTGAGCATTAAATACTTTTCCTGCTTCTTTCATTACGGGTTCGCCATAAAATTTCCCTAAAGAATCTTGTTTTCCTCTGGCAATAACAATATTGGAATCCAAATTTATCTCAACTTCTTCGGCTTTTAATTCAATATCATCATAATAAACTTCAACATTTCCAAAAAGGTAAACCATCTTGTTTTTCATATCAAACCTAATGGAGTCGGTAGATTTGTAATGAAGTTTTGAAGAAACAGCATCTTTAGAAATAGAGCTGTCGGGCACTAAATGCGTGGTAGAATCCGTTGTTGTTTCTTGTGCGACTAAAAAAGAGCTTGTGCTAAAAAGTGCTATCGTTAGTAATAACAATAAAGCAGTCAATTTTTTGTTGGTATGAAACTTGGTTGCTTGCACAAAAAAATAGGTTTCTTAAAGAGGTGTTTTTTTAGTGAATTAATTCTTGATAATTATTAACATTAAGGTTGTGATAAAACAAAACTTTTTTAACGAAGCTCCAAAGCTAAAAAAAATAAATTTGACATTAATAAAACCTAGGTTTTTAACATTTTTATAAATGCGTGATATAGTGAGTAATAAAATTTTCTGGTTTTTTGCAATTGTTGTTTTTTTAATAACGACATCATTTTCTATAAATTTTGATGAAGATTCTTTCTACGGCATAAAAACGGTGGTTATAGATGCAGGACATGGAGGTCATGATGGAGGTTGTCAGGGCTCTTACTCTAACGAAAAAGATGTGGCGTTGGCAATTTCATTAAAATTAGGAAAATACATTGAAGAAAATTTTAAAGATGTAAAAGTAATCTATACTCGAACCACAGATGTTTTTGTAAAATTAGATGAAAGAGCTAAAATAGCCAATAAAGCTCAAGCAGATTTGTTTATTTGCATACATGTTAATTCAGGACCTTCAACTGCGATGGGTACAGAAACCTATGTGATGGGTTTGCATAAAACAGAATCTAACCTTAATGTTGCCAAAAGAGAAAACTCTTCGATTTTGTTAGAGGATGATTACGAAACTCGATATGAAAATTTCGACCCTAATTTACCAGAATCTTATATTGTTTTAAATTTAAGACAAAGTGCTTTTCTCGATCAAAGTTTAAATTTTGCTGCTAAAGTTCAATCTCAATTTAAAGATAGAGTTGGTAGAATTGATAGAGGTGTGAAGCAAGCCGGGTTTTTAGTACTACATCAAACCAATATGCCAAGTGTTTTAATAGAAACAGGTTTTTTAACCAACAAAGAAGAAGAGAAGTTTTTAAACTCAGCTGTTAATCAGGATTATATGGCATCTGCTATTTACAGGGCTTTTAAAGAATACAAGCAAGAGTTTGATGAAAAACAGTCTAAACCTGAACAGCCCAAACTAGAGAAAGAACCAGTTATAGAACAAAAAGCTCCCGAAAAAGAAGTTTCATCAACTAAAAAAGATAAAAAAAATAAAGAAGAAACGGGCTTAATTTTTAAAGTGCAAATAGCTACTTCATCGCAAAAAAAAGAGTTAATTCCGGAAAATTTTAATGGAATTGAAAATGTAACTTATTACGAAGCTGGAGGAATTTACCGATATACGGTTGGAAATGAAAAAAGTATTGAGGCAGCTAATATTTTGCAGTTAAAACTAAAAGAAAAAGGATTTGCCGATGCATTTATAGTTGCTTTCAATAACGGTAAAAGAATCTCTCTTAGTGAGGCGTTGAACATAAAGTAAATAAGATGATTTATACCACTAATAATGTTTGGTATATAAAATCACTTTCCCGATATTTGCACAGATAAATAACTAAAATGAAACGAGTCATGGTTATGCTTTTAATACAAAACAATTTGATTATTGGCGAGTTACATCTGACCTATTGAAAAAAAACAAGAAAAAACAGATGAAAATTTCAAAAGAAGTTAAGGTTGGATTTGTGTCAATAGTAGCAATAGCTATATTGGTTTGGGGCTACAATTATTTGAAAGGCACTAATCTATTCAATTCTAATAAAACAGTTTATACAGAATATCCATTTATTGGAGGATTAGCAAAATCATCTCCGGTTATTGTAAATGGTTTCCAAGTAGGTTTAGTAAGTGATGTTTACTTTAAAGAAGATCAATCCGGAAACTTAATGGTGGAGCTGGTAATTACAGACAGAGATCTAAAAATTCCAAGCAATTCTGTGGCTAACCTAATAAGTTTAGATTTACTAAGTTCTAAAGGTATTGGGTTAACTTTGGGCGATTCTGATGTGGAACTACTTGATGGAGATACTATTAAATCTCATTTTGAAAAATCTATGTTGGATGATGTTTCTGAGCAATTGTTGCCGATGAAACAAAAAGCAGAAAAATTGATGATTTCTTTAGATTCTACAATTATAGTTTCAAAAACTACTTTAGAAAACTTAAACAAACTTTTTGATGAACAAAATCAACGAAATTTAAAATTGTCCCTGATTAACTTAAAAACTACTCTTGAGAAATTTGAAACATTTGCTGATAACGCTAATACTACCATGAATACCTTAAAACCTACCGTGAAAAAATATGGTGATTTAGCAGATTCATTAAAACAAGTTGATATTAACACTACTCTTAAAAAAGCTAATAAATCTTTTGAAGAAATTACTGCAGTAATGCAGAAAATGAACAATGGAGAAGGAACTATGGGACAGTTAATGACCAACGATTCCTTATACAAAAACCTTGAAAGTGTAACACGAGATTTAGATAAGTTATTGATAGATATGGAAGCTAATCCGAAAAGATATGTTCATTTCTCTATTTTTGGAAGAAAGGATAAACGGAAGTAGTTTGAGAGTCTGTGAATAACTTTAAACCTGAAATTTTAAACATTATGAACTAATATGGAAATATCAAGTATCATTTTTATAATACTGTTGATTGTGGCAGGTGGCTTATTTGCTAAAAACCTCAACACAATTATTAGAAACATTAAGTTAGGGAAAGACCTAGATAGAAACGATAGAAAAAATGAACGTTTCAGCTTAATGGCTCGTGTAGCTTTGGGGCAATCTAAAATGGTTGTTCGTCCTTTTGCAGGGTTTTTACATATTATTGTTTACGCTGGTTTTATCATTATCAATATTGAAGTTTTAGAAATTGTTCTTGATGGAATTTTAGGAACGCATCGTTTGTTTGCATTTATAGGAGGTTTTTACCATTTCCTTATTGCTGCTTTTGAAGGCTTAGCATTATTAGTTTTAGTAGCTTGTGTTATCTTTTTAGTAAGAAGAAATGTATTGCGTATTAAACGTTTTTTCGGAAAAGAAATGACTACTTGGCCAAAAACAGATGCTAACCTTATTTTAATTACAGAAATTGCTTTGATGAGTGCTTTCTTAATAATGAATGCAGCCGATGCTCAACTTCAAGTGTTAGGTAGTGAGCATTACACCAATGTAGGCTCATTTCCAATAAGCAGACAACTTATGGGTGCTTTTGCAGGAATGAGTGAGTCTTCTTTGATTATGTTGGAAAGAGGAACTTGGTGGTTTCATATTATCGGAATTTTTGCTTTTTTAAATTATTTGCCTTACTCTAAGCATTTTCATATTTTATTGGCTTTCCCAAATGTATTTTACGCTAAATTAACTCCTAAAGGTCAGTTAGATAATTTGGCTTCGGTTAAAAAAGAAGTAGAAATGATGTTCGACCCTAGTGCCGACCCTTACGCTGCACCTGCCGAACCAGAAGGAGAACCACAACGATTTGGAGCTAAAGATGTAACCGATTTAACGTGGAAACAATTGATGGATGCTTACACCTGTACGGAATGTGGGAGATGCACAGATGTTTGTCCGGCAAATATTACAGGCAAAGTACTTTCTCCACGAAAAATAATGATGGATACCAGAGATAGGTTAGAGGAGGTAGGAAAAGGAATTGATAAAAATGGTAAAGATTTTAAAGATAATAAATCCTTGTTGAGAGATTATATTTCTGAAGAGGAATTATTAGCGTGTACCAGTTGTAATGCTTGTGTACAAGCTTGTCCGGTAAATATCGATCAACTTTCTATTATTGTAGATTTGAGAAGGTTTTTGATTATGGAAGAATCGAAAGCACCTGCCGAATGGACAGGTATCTTTACCAATATAGAAAATAATGGAGCTCCGTGGCAATTTGCCCAAGCCGACCGTTTAAATTGGAAAAACGAACAATAGAACATTAAACTTATACGTATGAGCGAATTAAAAGTACCAACAATGGCAGAAATGATGGCTTCGGGACAACAACCCGATGTGTTATTTTGGGTGGGTTGTGCTGGAAGTTTTGACGATAGAGCTAAAAAAATAACGCGTGCTTTTGTAAAAATATTAAACAATGTTGGGATAAACTTTGCCGTGTTGGGAACAGAAGAAAGTTGTACAGGTGATCCTGCCAAGCGTGCCGGAAATGAATTTTTGTTTCAAATGCAAGCCATGGGAAATATTCAGGTACTGAATGCTTATGAAGTTAAAAGTATTGTTACTACTTGTCCGCATTGTTTTAATACCTTAAAAAATGAATATCCTGAATTAGGTGGAAATTATGAAGTGAAACATCATTCTCAATTTTTGCAAGAATTAATAAATGAAGGAAAGTTAACCGTTGAGGGAGGCGTTTTTAAAGGTAAAAAAATTACTTTTCACGACCCATGTTATTTGGGAAGAGCTAATGATGTTTATGAAGCACCACGAAATTTAATTGAAAAATTAGATGCTGAGTTGGTTGAAATGAAAAGATGTAAATCTAATGGATTGTGTTGTGGAGCAGGAGGAGCTCAAATGTTTAAAGAAGCTGAAAAAGGTAACAAGGAAGTCAACATAGAACGTACAGAAGAAGCATTAGAAATACAACCCAACATTATTGCCACAGGCTGTCCGTTTTGCATGACCATGATGACGGATGGTGTAAAACTCAAAGAAAAAAGTACCGAAGTACAAGTTTTCGATTTAGCAGAGTTAATAGCTCAAGCTAAAGATTTGTAATTTAATTGCCGCGAATGCACTAATGTTTGTTGCATTTTAGTATTCTATTCAAATAGTTTTTATTCGTGTATTAGTGGCTATATATTAAGAATTAGCTTAATTTTGTAGTTCTAAACCTTAAGAAAATGAACAACGACTATATTCAATATCCTGACAACGCTAAAGTTTGGATTTACCAAAGCGACCGTCACTTTAATGAGGACGAAAAAAAGCACATTCAAATTCGTATAGACGATTTTATTGATACTTGGGAATCGCATGGAAACATGGTAAAAGGAACGTTCACTATTTTATATGATGCTTTTGTTGTATTGTTTGTAGATGAACAAGGTGATACTATGTGTGGGAGGGCTCAAGATGCTTCTGTAAAACTAATGAAGGAATTAGAACAAGAATTAGAATTGAGTTTGTTAGACAGAATGAACCAATCTTACAAAGAAGGTGAGAAAGCTGTTTTAGTAAAGTTAAACGACTTTGAAACACTTTATAGCGACAATAAAATTAACGATGAAACCATTGTGTTCAACAATACCATTACTACAAAAAAAGAATTTGATACTATGTGGGAAGTGCCATTAACGAATAGTTGGCACAAGCAGTTGGTATTAGCTACAAGTAACTAATACCAACTAACTAATAAGGATTATTTTATTTCTTCTTAAAAGCATTTATTGCATTTCTTGTAAAATCAGAAAGCACTAGTTTGCCGCTCATGGCTGCACGTTCACTAAGTAAGGTGTCCCAATGTTCTGTTCCTTCCCAAAATACTTTTTTCAGCATGCTCATTGCTTCAGGGTTAGATTGAGCTAACTTATTTGCTAATACTTCAATGGCTTCATCCATTGCTTCAATAGAGTCAAAAATTTCGGCATAAAGTGATTTTTCTTTAGCCCATTCGGCAGGATACCATTCCGTAGCATTAATGGCTAACATACTCATCGCTGAAGTACCTATTTTTCTTTCAACAGCAGGGCCAACCACAAAAGGACCGATACCAACAGCTAATTCACTTAATTTAACAGCAGCAAATTTAGTAGCATAACAATAATCAACAGCACTTGCCATACCAACACCACCGCCAACAGCTTTTCCTTGCACTCGTCCAATAATAAATTTAGGACATTTTCTGGCAGCATTTATCACATTGGCAAAACCCGAGAAAAATACTTTTCCGGTTTCCATGTCATCAATGGAAATTAATTCATCAAAACTAGCTCCTGCACAAAAAGCTCTATCTCCTTCCGATTTAAGAATAATCACTTTTACTTGTTCATTATTTCCTAATTCGGTAATGGTATTAGCTAGTTTGTTCAATACTTTTCCGGGTAATGAATTACTCATAGGGTGGAAAAATTCTATGGTTGCTATTCCTTTTTCGTTAATTTCAAATTTTACATTTCCTTGTTCTGTTGCGTTCATTTTATTTAAGTTGACTGATAGTTATAAATATAATTTCTAATCTTAAATTTTCAATTCAATTATTTTTCTTCCGAGAAAGTTAAAATATAGCCATTAACATCTACTATGGTAAATTCTATGGTATCATAAAAAGTACTTTCTAAATCGGAAATGATTTCTACTTCGTTGTGGTATAACTCCTCGTGAAGTTCGGTAATACTATCTACTTGTATGTAAAGTGTTAATCCACCACCTGGTTTTTCGCCTTTTAAACGTGGTAACTCGTTAGCTAAACTTTTTTTAGATTGAAACATTAATACAATGTCGTTACGCTTAACCATTGCCCAGTCTAACTCTCCTTTTTCAGGAACAGTCTTTAATAAGGTAAAACCCAATATATCCGTATAGTATTCAATGGTTTCTTCTACATCGTTTACCATTAGGTTGGGAGTAAGTGATTTTAATTTCATAATACAGTTAAAAGTTTGTATAGTTTATAAAGTATAAAGTTAGTTTTCAGTTTACAGATTATTTAAAACTCAACATTCATCACTTTTTCTAAACCGCTGTCAGTTGCAAAGTACTTAAATTTTTATAAATTCCATTTTCTTTTTTCACTAATTCTTCGTGAGTGCCTTTTTCTTTTATTTTACCGTTGTCGAGTACGATAATGGCATCCGCTTTTTTTATGGTTGAAAGTCGGTGAGCAATAACAATAGAAGTTCTACCTTCCATTAATCGCTCTAATGCTTCTTGTACCAGTCTTTCACTTTCAGAATCTAACGCACTTGTAGCTTCATCTAATACTAAAATAGAAGGATCTTTAAGAATAGCTCTGGCAATAGCAATACGTTGTTTTTGTCCTCCAGATAATTGAATTCCTCTGTCGCCAACTAAGGTTTCAAATTTTTCTGGGAAGCTTTCAATAAATTCTAAAGCATTAGCTTTTTTAGCCGCCTCAAAAATTTCTTCATCTGTTGCGTTGGGTTTTCCGTATTCTATATTTTCTTTAATGGTTCCTCCAAAAAGCATTACTTCTTGCGGTACAATTGCCATTTGATTCCTAATTTGAGACAATTGGTAGTTGTTTAATTCTTTTCCATCAATAGTTATGTTACCACTTTCGGGATCGTAAAATCTAAAAATTAATCCTGCAATAGTTGATTTTCCTGAGCCTGAGGGTCCAACAATAGCAATTTGCTTGCCTTGTTCCACACTAAATGAAATGCCTTTTAATACCTGAATATCTCTACGAGAAGGATAAGAAAAACAAACATTATTGAAAACCAAATTCCCTTCAATTTTAATTTCTGGAGTTTGTTCAAGCGTAACATTTTCAGTCGTTTCATCTAAAATGTCCATTAGGTTTTCTGTTGCTCCAATGGCTTTTTGCAATTGAGAAAACAAATCGGCTGCCCCGGCAAAAGAGAATCCTAACAAAGCAGAATAAATAGCAAAAGAAAGTAATTCTCCTAATGTGATGACTTCGTTCTGAACCATGTGCAAGCCGTACCAAATAATAGAAACAATAGCAGCTCCGGCAGCGAACATGATTAAACCAATAAAAACACCTCTCCACAACGCTCTTTTTATGGAAGTGCTTACTGAGCTATCGATACTTTTTTTGTAGCGAAGAATTTCAAAAAATTCGTTAGCATAAGCTTTTACACTTGCAATTCCGTGTAGGGTTTCATCAACAACAGTATTAGCATCTGCAATATCATCTTGAGCTTCTTTAGATAGTTTTTTAATATATTTCCCGAAAAATATGCCAATAATTGCCACCACAGGGATAACAGCTATCATAAAAACAGTTAGTCGAAAGGAAATGAACAATAAAAAAAACATCCCCACAGGAATAGTAATAAACTGACGTAAAAATTCGGCAATGGTGGTTGTAAATGTATCTTGCAGTAAGGCAATGTCCGAAGTAATTCTACTACTTAATTCACCTACACGTCTTTTAGAGAAATAACTCATTGGTGAGGAAATTAAGTGTTTGTAGGTAGTCATTCTTAGTAATGCCAAGGCTTTGTAAGTCACCAATCCAAATAAATATACTCTAAGGAAAGATAGGATTGCAGTAACTAAGAAAATTCCTACCAATAATAAGGTGAATGTATTTACTGTATTTGCATCATCGGCATTTACAGAGTCTATTAAATCTCCCAACACTTTTGGAAAAACCATAGTAGTAAAGCTCGAAACAACAAGCACAAACATTCCAATAATAAAAGGAACTTTAAAAGGTTTTATAAAGCGAAAAACACGCATCGCTTTTTTGATAGATTCTTTTGAAAATCGTTTTTTCTTCCCCATTATTTTTAATTTCTTTTTAGTCTTTAGTTAGTTTTATGAAACTCGTAATCTCTTTCTACTTTAGCAATTCTGGTTTTAAAGGATTTGTACCAAGTGGTTTTACCTTTCTCTTGTGCTATTTTATGTTCGGAGACTTCTTTCCATTTTTTTATTGATGCTACATCTTTCCAGTAAGAAACTGTAATGCCTAGTTCATTTCTTGCTGCTTCTACTCCTAAAAAACCTTCTTGTTTAGCAGCTAAAGCAATCATTTTGTCTGCCATCTCATTATATCCTTCTTCTGTAGTTGTTTTCGTAGAAGTAAAAATAACAGCGTAATAAGGTGGTTGGGGAGTTTCTGCAATCATGCTTATTTTTTTTTATTCTTATCTTGAAAATCCAATGATTTTACGCCAATAGCATTTAATATTTTTTTAGCAGTAATTTTTAAAGGCTCTTTTATGGAAGTCGCCAATTTTTTCATTGTGGAATCATCCGGACGAGATACGAAACGAGAGTCACTATAGTTAAATCCTTCGCCTACTTCGGTAAAATAATACGTGTAAAAAGATTTTCTAGTCTCTCCTTCAGGAATAGTTATTTTTGAATAACCATGAGGTGAATTTTCATCGGTTAAGAAAATAACCGCTCTGTTAAAATCGCATGGTACTTTTACTTCGCATTGTGTCATTTTTTTATCCCACAATTCTAAGTCTCCGCCATATTCCGGTTTCCAATTTTTGTTTAAATAAATTAACAAATTAATTCTTCTCCACAAATGTTTAGCAGGATTATAATTCACATCAATATGCACATCAACATAGCTTCCATTTTGTCCTTGATGAACTCCTGACCCTAAAGAATCATCGGTAGTTCTAAGTCCTTCAATTCCTGTAATGGTTTCCATAAATTGATACATTTCAGGAGAACCAACTACTTTTTTTAAATCGCTAAAAGCAGGATGGAAACGATCAAAATGATAATCTTCCGATTTGTTTTCATTGATACTTTTTCGTTTTACATTTAAGGTATCAATTTTAGGGAAATTCTCATATAATGTGGTAGCTAATTCTTCCGTTAAGAAATTAGGCAAAACAATATACTTACAAGGTTTAGCTGTATTAAATTCTTGTTTTAATTGTTCTATTTTTTCTTGTGATAAATAGACTGGGTTGATGATGTTTTGCATAACAGTTATAATGGTTAGGACAACAAAATTAACAATTTAATCATTAAAAAAAGTTGATAAAACCAAAGTGTATTTTTGCTGACCTAAACTGAACAGGATTGTCGAATTGTTTGCCCACAGCATAACTTATAGAAAATATTCCGGCATTGGTTTCAAAACTCATTCCTACACCAAAACTATAAGGTCTGTCTAGGGTATAAGCATTAGCAGTTCTTTTCTCCCAAAATGCACCATCTGTAAACAAATATAAAAATGAATTTTGTTCTAAAATAAATCGATATTCTATTGTTTGTATACTGTAAAAAGAAGCAAATATAGATTCTTCATCAACACCTCTTAAAGTGTGTAACCCTCCAATTCTCAGCATTTCATTATCGAATAAATTTTCATTGTAAGTATAGCCATTTTGAGTGCCTAACTTAATAACACTTCTTTTTTTTATGGGAATATATAGAGCTAGATTTGCTTGAGCAGTATATAAATTGGTATTTAAGTTAATTTCATTATACAGCTGTTCGTTGAGTTGTGGGTTTTTCGATATTTTTTTATTTCCCAACGAACCATTTGCGTTAATACTAAAACCTCTCCTTGGGTTATGGATGTAATCTAATTGGTCATAAACAATCCCAATTCCGTAAAGTTGAGTAGAAACATCAGCAAAATCGGGTAAAACGGTTAGGGTTTCAAAACCTTTTTGAGATAATAGGCTAGAACTTTTATTGTGATAGAATACATTAAAATAATTATTTCCTTTCAGAATATATCTTATCCCAATTTTATTGAAGACATCAATATAAGTACTGTCTCTTTTGTATAAATTAAGTTGGTATTCGGCTCCAAAAGGGCTATTGAACAAAAAAGGATAAGCTGTACTGAGTTTTAAATCTTGTGAATTATTTTGCATGGCTCTCCAATTGAACGAAATTTCTTCTCCACGCTTAAATGAATTCATCAAGTTTAGTTTTACATCTCCATTTAGCCTGACTTTTCCAGTTTCATCAGGTACAATACCTAAAATTCCATTAAACCTATTGGCTTGTTTCTTTTTAAGTACTAAAAGTACATAAGCACTTTCTTCATTAAAAATAACTTTAGAAGGATTTTGTTCTTCCACAAAAGGAATCTCTTTAATTCGGGTGTTTATCTTTTTTATTAATTCCTCGTTATAAATATCTTCATCATTAATCCGAATATAATTTTTAATGTAATCATCAGAAACAGTTGCATTTCCTTTTATAGCAACACTGTCTATTTTATACAATTGGTTTTTGTTGATGGATAAATTGGCAGATAGGTTATTATTAGTTATTTCAACACTATCTAACTGGATAGAAGCAAAAGGGTAGCCATGATTTTCATAAAAAGAAATTACTTTATCAAAAAAACGTTTTAATTGATTTTGATTAAAAGGTCGGTTGTTGTAGATTTTATCTCTAAAACCAATTTTGCTTAAAATTCCTTCATCAATAGTTTTGGTAGTAAGGTTAGCCCATTTAATCTGTTTTCCCAAATGATAATGGAGTATAAAAGCAGTGGAATCCGTAGTAATACTATCAATATGTGCTGTTAAGTAGGCATTTTGATAAAATTGCGTGGTAATGTTTTTAATAGCAGCATTAAGGTTGATAAAACTACTGTTGGTATTCGTTGATATAAGTTCTTTTTGTTGTTTTGAGGAAAGAATAGTGTCATTAAAAATTACACTAACTTTTTTATTTTGAGCAAAAGAAGTTGAATAGGTAAAGAGTAGCAAACATCCTAATAAAATAACTACCCATCGTTTAACGGAGTGGTTAAAAGTAAAATCATTGTTATTAGAATGATTGTTTTGCATTTGTTGCTTTTGTAGAAGGGTGTAAATTTAAAAGTTAATAGGGGGTTTACCTTGTTGTATTAAAATTTTGTTGGTTTTAGAAAAATGTTGGCATCCCAAAAAACCTCTATGAGCAGAAAAAGGAGAGGGGTGAGCTGCTTTTAAAATATGGTGTTTAGTGGTGTCAATTAAATTTTCTTTCGATTGAGCAAAACTTCCCCAAAGTAAAAAAATGACTCCCGATTTTTGTTCGGAGATTAATTTTATAACGGCATCGGTAAATTCTTCCCAACCTTTTTTTTGATGAGAATTGGGTGTTTTTTCTCTAACAGTAAGGGTGTTGTTTAGTAAAAATACACCCTGTTCTGCCCAATGAGTTAAATTACCTGAAAGAGGTATAGGAATGTCTAAATCACTTTGTAGCTCTTTAAAAATATTTTTTAATGATGGCGGAAATTTTACACCATCATTTACTGAAAAACAAAGTCCGTGAGCTTGACCAATGCCATGATAAGGATCTTGACCAATTATTACTACTTTTATTTTTTCTAGAGGTGTAAGGTTAAAAGCATTAAATATTTCTTTTTCAGGAGGAAAAATACGGTGATTTTTCTTTTCATCAGCTAAAAAATGCAGTAAATCAGTAAAATATGGCGCGTTAATTTCACTTGATAATAATTTTTTCCACGAGTCGTTTAATAGGACGTTTGTCATTGTTTTATCTAGGGTTTAGAGGATTTAAATATTTTCAAATTGAAAAATTGTTAATAAAAAAGAAAACTAAGTAAAAATATTTTTATTATGTTTGTAACTCAAAATTAAGAAAACTCGCATGAAAAAATTCGCATTAACTCTAGCTTCTTTATTTCTATTGGCATTACTTTATTCTTCTTGTAAAAGTCATGGTACTTGTCCTGCTTATGGAAAAACAGATGTTAAGACTACAAAAGTAGCAGCTTAATATTTGTTTAGTCCCAATTATGAACTGGCTCAAACTCGAAACACTTTCTGATTATAATAAAATGGTAGCCTCTTCAAATGAAGAAGGCTATTTTGCTATTGCTGTGTTTAAACATAGTACTAGGTGTCCTGTAAGCATGATGGCAAAACTAAAAATGTCAACAACATGGGACATTGATGAAGATGAACTCCCGCTTTATTATTTAGATTTAATTAAATACAGAGAAATTTCTAATCAAATTGCAGCAGATTTTGATGTACATCACGAATCTCCACAACTGCTTGTTATAAAAAACAATAAGTGCGTTTACCATGCTTCTCATGGATCAATTTCTGTAAGTAAGGTTAAAGAAGTATTAGAAATTAAAGATTAACGTTTGTTTTATGTCTTTGGCTAAACTTAGTGCCACAGGACAAGTTTTTGCCGAGTTTTTAATTAATTTCTTTTCTTTATCAGAATAATTGTGTTTAGTGAAATCAAATTCAACAATAATTTCTTTTATTTTTCTAGGTTTATCTGCCATTATTTTTGTTGCGGTTGCTGTAGCATTCTCAATAAAAAAACCGCTGTCTCTGGCTTTAATTCCTATAATGGTAAACATACAACTAACAAGAGCAGTTGCAACTAAATCTGTAGGAGAAAAAGCTTCAGCTTTCCCTTGGTTGTCTAAAGGAGCGTCAGTAATAATTTTGTTGTTTGAGTATAAATGAACGGCTTCTGTTCTTAATTCTCCTTTATATATAACTTTAGATGTTGGCATAATCAATTGATGTGTTTGCAAATTAACTACATCTTGTAAAGTTGACAAATTATTTATTATTATTTTTGCTATTGCGTATGAAAAAAGTAGTTTACATAATTATTCTTGCTTTGTTTTTTTGTGGTGCTTCAAAAGCAGTTGCCCAAGAGACAATTTTTGAAGAAGCAAGAACGGTATATAAAAGTGAACAAGCTTATGGTTTAATTATTCATACAACAGGTTGGGGGTTTAATTACAGATACGGAATGTACACTTCAGGTTTTACAAGAAGAACTTTTGAAGGAGAAATAGTTGGGCTAAAACATCCTAAAGAAATTAAAACATTTACTTCTTTGTTTGATAATTCTAATGGATACGTATACGGCAAGTTAAATACCATGTTTTTGTTTAGAGGAAGTGTTGGTAATCATAAAACTTTTATTAGCAAGCAAAGTGTAAGAGGTATAGCAATAGCTATGATTTATAACACTGGAATTACATTAGCATACGCAAAACCAATTTATTTGGAAGTACTATTTTACAATGAAGAATTAGAAACTGTAGATACAAGGTTTGAAAGATATGATCCTGAGAAACACACGCAGAATGATATAGTAGGAAAAGGGCCTGCAATGAAGGGATTGTTTGGAGGGAAAATTATTCCAGGTATATTTTTAAAAGCAGGGTTAAATTTTGAATCTGCCAGAGAAGCAGAAAACTTAAATGCGTTAGAAGTTGGAGCAAAAGCAGATTTGTTTTTACAAGATTTACCAATGATGGCAAATGAATTAAATAGAAATTGGCTTATAAATTTATATGTAACGTTTTCGTTTGGCTCTAAAAGCACAAATTAGTTAGTAAGAATTGAAAATATTAAATGGAGAGATGATTAAAGAAGAAGAAAAAGCAGTAGCACACAGTAAAATAAAAAAACCAAGCTGGTTAAAAGTTAAATTACCTACAGGTCAAGAATATACAAAAGTAAGGCAAATTGTTTCGGAACATAAATTACACACTATTTGTGAAAGCGGAAATTGTCCTAATATGGGTGAATGTTGGGGGGCAGGAACGGCAACTTTTATGATTTTAGGAAATATATGTACTAGATCTTGTGGTTTTTGTGCTGTAAAAACCGGACGACCATTACCTGCAGATTTTGAAGAACCGGAAAGAGTAGCCAATTCGGTAAAACTAATGAACGTAAAGCATTGCGTTATCACTTCTGTAGATAGAGATGATTTGAAAGATGGAGGTTCTATTATATGGGTGGAGACAGTAAATAAAGTTAGAGAATTTAGTCCGCAAACAACTATGGAAACCTTAATTCCAGATTTTCAAGGAAAGTGGGATAATTTACAAAGAATAATAGATGTAGCACCTGAAATAGTTTCACATAATTTAGAAACAGTAAGAAGGTTAACAAGAGAAGTAAGAATCCAAGCAAAGTATGATAGAAGTTTAGAAGTAATTAAAAGATTAAAGGAAGGAGGAATGAGAACAAAATCGGGAGTAATGCTAGGCTTAGGAGAGACTAGAGAAGAGGTGATAGAAACCATGCAAGATTTAGTAAATGCAGGTTGCGATATACTAACTCTAGGACAATATTTACAACCAACACCAAAACATTTGCCTGTTAAAGAATTTGTTACACCGGCTCAATTTGCTGAATATAAAGAGATAGGATTAAAATTAGGTTTTAGATATGTAGAAAGCGGTCCTTTGGTTAGATCTTCTTATCATGCCGAAAAACACATGTTTTAGGAAATAAAGAATTTCAATGATTTTATACTAAATAGACTTGTGAAAATTTAAAATAAATTCGTATCTTGTGAGCCGTTTTGAAATACAAATAGAATAAAATTAAACTAAATAGATTACAGATGAATATTAAAACTATTATTGTTGGATCACTGGCCGTTGTAGGTCTTACAGCCGGATTAACTTATATTAACTCTAATAAAGAGGTTAAAAGTTTGTATAATCCTTTAGAGTACGGTAAATCAGAGACATCTTCTGGTCCTGAAAAAATAAATGAGTATCTTAATATGTTAAGAGCTAACCCTCAAACAGGGAAAGTGGAGTACAGTGATTATCAAGCAGCAAGAAGTCAGGCGATGAAATTAGCTGCTATGAAACAAAACAAATCGTTAGGAATGGTTTGGGAGCAAATGGGACCAGATAATGTTGGTGGTAGAGGTAGAGCTATTTGGGTTGACAGATTTAATTCTAATACCATTTATGCAGGTAGTGTTGCCGGAGGTTTACATGTTTCTTATAATAATGGTAATACATGGACCAATGTGCATCCTTTAGGAGATAATTTATCTGTTTCTTGTATTACTCAAACAGCAAACGGTAGAATATTTTTTGGTACAGGTAGTGCATTTGAATCGCCTACAGGAACTGGTTTAGGTTCGCCAGGATTTCCAGGTAATGGATTGTATGAATATGTCCCTTCAACAGGACAAGTGGTGCCAATTATGGTAGATGGAAATGTACCAGCAATACCAGGAGGTAGTTTAGCTATAGTTAATGCAATAGGAGCAAAAGGAAATAGGTTATATTTAGGAATGAGAGGAGGAATAGGTTTAGTTTATGCAGATCCTGATGGTGCGGGTAATTATCCTTCAACTTTAACAGGGTGGACAAACCCTGTAGTTATTCCGGGACCAAATATTCCAGAAACAAGCTTAGTAAATGATATAGATATTGCTTCTGATGGTTCTATGTTAGTTTGTTATAGTAGTAAAATTTATACTTCTCCTGATGGCTCTCCTAATTCATTTTCATTAACAAACGTTACAGGGGGATCTAGGATTTCTGGGGCAATTGCTCCCTCAGATCCTAATGTAATGTACATTGTTTCTACGAATGGATCACAAGTGTTAAACCCATCAAGAGGACTTGAAGTTAGCTTAGATAAAGGAGCAACATGGACCACAGTTATTCCTGGAGGAGTTCCTTCTATCGATCCATTTGTTCAATTAAGTGGAACCGGAGGTCAAGGTGGTTGGGATCAAGCTATTGCTGTAGATCCTTCAAATCCTGATAGAGTATTAGTAGGAGGGATTCAATTTTATGAATTTACACTAAATAGAACTTCTTCTCCACTTGGAGGCAACTGGGTAAAAGCAGCAGTATTAAGTGATTTTGCAACACCATATTATATTCATGCAGATAACCATTCTATGCATTGGAAAGATGCAAATACTGTTTTCGTTATTGGAGATGGTGGAGTGTTTAGATCTACTAATGGTGGAGCAACATGGTTACATATGAACCTTGGATTTAATGTGAATACATTCTTTAGTGTTGCTATGGCTTCAAATGGTTGGTTTATGGGAGGTTCTCAAGATAATGGAACTCAACTGTTTGATTTTGGTCAGTTAGGTACTGTTAGCCCTAAAGGAACTGTTGAAATTCAAGGTGGAGATGGATTTGCAACAGATTTTTCTGACTTTGGTGGAGGGCTTGCTTTTTCTTGTGCTCAATATGGTAGTGTTATGAGACATTCAGCCCAAGCTCCAGGACAAGGAGGCGGATTTTTTGATGGCGAACTTAATGGTTGGACGCAATACCCATTTAATACTAAGTTTAGACTATGGGAATCTGTTAATGATCCTTTATCTATTGATAGTGTGGATATGGTGTTTCAAGATACTACTATCTTAACTGCAGGGCAACAAATTGTTTATCAAAGTTTGACTAATAGTGAAGATTTATATTATACACCTACAACGACAATAACTTATTTTCCAGGAGATACTTTAAGGCTTCAAGATTATTACCAATCGAGATTTGCATTTTACATCGGTGGAGGACATGTTCACTTAACAAAGGATGCTACAAGACTTAATGCTGCATCTAATGATTGGCATAGAGTTGCTACAAATATTGGTACTGCAGTAGCTCTAGAATTTTCACCTGATGGAAATCACTTGTATATTGGTAATACAAATGGACAAGTATATAGAATTAGTGGTTTAGCTCTTGGTAATACTGATGTGCAATTAGATGTTAGAAATACGGCTACTTTAATTACAACTAAAACATTAATAGCTTCAGGGTTAGGCGGAACTGTTACAGGAATTGCTATAGATCCGAATAATGGAGAAAATTTAATAGCAACAGTTGGAAATTACGGTATAAATAATCATGTTTACAGAACTACTACAGCAGAAACTGCTGCAGGAACAGGTGGGTTTACAGCCATTCAAGGTCCTACTAGCTCTTCTGCTCTTGGTTATTTACCTAAAATGCCGGTTTATGATGCTGAAATTGATTATTCTGATAACAATGTTGTTTTAATAGGTACCGATTTTGGTGTTTGGGCAACTAACAATGCTTTTTCTGCTGCTACAGGAGATCAGGTTGAATGGTATACAGAAAATACTAACGGAATGGCTCATGTTCCTGTGTTTGAAGTAAGACAACAACATAAAAATCCGGGAACGGCTTTTGGTAATTCACCTTATTCAATGTGGGTATATTTAGGAACTCATGGTGGAGGCTTTTATACATCTAATTCATTGGTAGATCCTAATGTTGTTAGTGTTAATGAGCACGATATTAAAGTTGACAATAGCTTTAAAGCTACTTTAGGTCTTTATCCAAACCCAATCAGCTACAATGGAACAATTGATATTGCTGTTAGTGCTGCAACAAGAGGTGTTGTTAAAGTATTTAACTTAAGCGGAGCAGTTGTTAAAACAATTGATTTAGGTACTTTACAGAAAGGAACACATAAAATTGATTTTGACGCTTCTGAATTAAGCATTGGAACATATATTATGGTATTAGATGGAGATAAAGCTCAAAAAGTAACTAAGTTTATTGTAAATAGATAATTTATTTGAAAACATAAACATTAAAGAAGCGATTGTTATATAACAATCGCTTCTTTGTTTATAAGCATTAATTATTATTTCTTATGATAGTTTTTCCTAATGCAAAAATAAATATAGGACTCAATGTTGTTGAAAAAAGACAAGATGGTTTCCATAATATAGAAAGTGTCTTTTATCCTATTTTTCACCTCAAAGATATTCTAGAAATTGTTCTTAATACCGACAATGATAATAATGAAGTATTGTTTTCATCATCAGGAATAGCAATTCCGGGAAATAATAATGAAAATTTATGTGTTAAAGCTTACCAATTGTTAAAAGCAGATTTCAATATTCCAAGTGTTAAAATTCATTTGCATAAAGTAATTCCTATAGGTGCAGGATTAGGTGGTGGTTCGTCAGATGCAGCATTTACTTTAAAATTATTAAATGCTTTATTTACTTTGAATCTTTCTGAAGAGAAATTAATCGCTTATGCCCAAAAATTAGGAAGCGATTGTGCTTTTTTTATTAAAAATAAATCTGTTTATGCATATAATAAAGGAGATGAATTTAAAGCTATTAATTTAAATTTAGACAATTATAAAATTGAGGTGGTATTTCCGAATATTCACGTATCAACAAAAGAAGCCTACGATGGAATTAAAATTAGAAAAAGAGATATGGATTTGAGAGAACAATTGAAATTGCCTATTGACCATTGGAAAAACGTAATCAAAAATGATTTTGAAGCTTCCATATTTTCAAAATATGAAATAATAGAACAAACAAAATTAGCTTTATATAAACAAGGTGCTATTTATGCATCAATGACAGGTAGTGGATCTGCAGTTTATGGAATATTTCATAAATAATATTGATGGAGAACTAATCTGCTTTACTAAAGTTATTGAAAAATATAAATTAGTAATTTTGGATTTTAATTTAAAAAAAATAATATGCCGGTATATTTAGATTTTGAAGAGCCAATACAAATATTAGAAGAACAATTAGAGGAGCATTTAAAGCTTCAGGAAGAAAAGGGTGTTGATACATCTAAAATTGTTAAAGAGATTCAAAAAAAAATAAAAGATACTCGTAAAGAGTTGTACTCCAACCTTACACCTTGGCAAAGAGTTCAGGTTTCTAGACATCCGGAAAGACCTTATACATTAGCTTACATAAAGCATATAACAGAGGGTAACTTTATTGAATTGCATGGAGATAGAACTGTTAAGGATGATAAAGCAATGGTTGGTGGTTTTGGAATGATAGACGGACAATCTGTTATGCTAATTGGTCAGCAAAAAGGAATTAATACCAAAATGAGACAATACAGAAATTTTGGTATGCCTAATCCTGAAGGTTATAGAAAAGCGTTAAGGTTAATGAAGCTTGCGGAGAAATTTAATAAACCTGTAATTTGTTTTGTAGATACTCCCGGTGCTTTTCCAGGTCTTGAAGCAGAAGAAAGAGGTCAAGGAGAAGCTATAGCAAGAAATTTATTTGAAATGGCTCAATTGCAAGTACCAATTATAGTCGTTATTATTGGAGAGGGTGCTTCCGGTGGAGCTTTAGGAATTGGGGTAGGAGATAAAGTATTTATGATGGAAAACACATGGTATTCTGTTATTTCTCCAGAGTCTTGTTCCTCTATTTTGTGGAGAAGTTGGGATTTTAAAGAACAGGCAGCAGCTGCACTTAAGTTAACTTCTACTGATATGTTAGAAAACAAGTTAGTTGATGGAGTTATAAAAGAACCTGTTGGAGGAGCTCATGCAGCTCCTGTAGAAGCTTTTGAGCTTGTTAAAAAAGAGATTCTTAAACATTTACCTAAATTAGTGGAAATGGATAAAGATAAATTAGTAGAGAAAAGAATCAACAAGTTTTGTAGTATGGGAGTTGTTGTGGAGAAATAAGCTTGAATTAATAATATAAAAAAGCCTAAAACACACTTTGTGTTTTAGGCTTTTTTATATTATTAATTGTAATTAGTTAGTTGTTTTTCATCTTAAAATAGTGATGCTTCCTTTGTGGAGTGTATTTGCAAAATCATTTAATTCTAATATAAAGAAATATGTTCCATCACTATGATTGTCACCATTCCAATCATTTTGATATCCAGTCTTTTCATAAATTTTCTTTCCCCAGCGATTAAAAATAACCAGTTTATTGTCTGGGAAATATTGAAGGTTTTCGAACACTAAGAAATCATTACTGCCATCTCCATTAGGCGTAAATATATTTGGAATAATAACTTCACAAGCTATGGCTTCAATTGTATGTGTAGTTTGTTCCGTAACATTACATTGGTCAGTAACGGATAGTGTTATAAATTGGGTGCCTGCATTTAAAGTAGAATAATCAATAGGGTTACCGTTTCCTGAAAAAGAAATTCCATCAGTCCAGAAGTAAGAATATGGAGGATATCCATCATTTACAATTGCTGTAAGAGGTGTTATTGAACCAATACAAATGCTATCAACACTAGTAATGTCAATACTCATAGGTGTGTAAGGTGTAAAAGTAAAGATTATAGTATCAGTTATATTAAAATTACAAGCATCGGTAACTGTAACATAATAAGTAGTTGGAGTGGTTACGTTAACGTTTACTACACTATCGCTACTAGAATTACTCCAAGCAAAAGTATATGGAGCAGTTCCATTAGTAACTATGGTATAAATATCAATTAAATGATCGTTTCCTATACAATTCAAAACACTATCGCCTGAGTTACCTGTAACTTGTAAAGGGGTATAGTTAACATTAACTGTGACAGTATCATAGACTGAGGTATTACATGCGTCTGTTACTTGTAATATATAAGTGGTAGTTTGATTTATAGCAGGAATAGTATAATTAGGAGTATTAACATTACCGGGAGTCCAATTAAAAATATATCCAGGACTACCTCCATTAACAGTACTAATTAAAGTAACACTTTGTCCGGGACAGGTTAACGTAATATCATTTCCGACAGAAATTGTCATAGGTGCTGTAGCTACAGTAACTACAACAGTATCGTAAGCAGTAGTTAAATTACAACTGTCGGTAACGATTACAATAAATGTGTCAGTTTGATTAACAGGTGTTGTTAAATTTTGAGAGTTACCTAAAGTATCTCCATTCATATTTATCCATGTAAAATCATACGGAGTAAGCCCCCCCGAAGCAGATGAGTTTATTGTGAGACCACTTGTAGGGCAATTTAATGTAACATCTGTAGTAGTAATATTTATATCAGGAGCATCTACTATAAATATTGATCCTGTGGTTAGCACTGTGTCTCCACATACATTAATAGTTTGGGCTGTTATAATAATGTCTTCCATACCTTCATTAAGACCATCAGCTACAGGAGTTATAGTAAAACAAATAGAACTTTGTCCAGGCTGAAAATAAATGGTATCGGGTAACATATTGTAATCAACACCATTTGTAGCAGCACCTGTCATAAATAATGGAACTGTATCCATACCCGTTGTATCAATTCTAGTAAAACAGATATCTGCATCAGCACAGCCTTCAATAATAGTAGAATCACCTGTTGCGGTAACGATATTAATATCTACACCGGTAGAAGTTAAACTTCCTCCTTCTAAAAATACTCCGGAATCCCAAACCCCATCACCAGCATCTGCAATAGCAATTTTCAAATGATAGGTCTGCCCGCAAACAACTTGTGATTGAGCGGTTAACACAACGGTATGACCATCATATTGAATGTATTGTGGGTTAGTATTATACGGGGCATTTGTTCCTGTACCATTTACAACGTAATAAGCTGAATTTGTTGTGCTGTTTACATTGTCAATAGTAACTGGAGTAGTTGAGTTTGGAATAAGGGCTAAATTTACTGCCGAATTAGTATAAGGCCCTGTAATTCCAGGACCACTTAAAAAAAAGCCAAAAGCATCATTTACTCCTGAATTTACAAATTCTAAGTATTCTTCTGAACCAAAAACATAATTAAATTTAATACTATCTCCAACAGGAATGAAGTCAAATTCCAATACAGCTGCGTCAAATGTAGTTATCCCGGCAATTGTTGTTAAATCAGGATCTCCATTACCAAACATGTCTGTACCTGCGCTTCCGCTATTGTTAGGTCCAATAGCCGTGGTAACGGTACCAGATGCTAAAATTAACCCATCAGGAATTCCAATTAATGTATTAGTAGCATCAAAATCTCCAATTTGAGTAGATGTGCCTGTAAAAGTAACATTAGAAATAGTAACACCTGCTCCAACCAATACATTTTGAACATATTGTGTAGGAGTCATAGTTCCTGTGTTTACAACTAGTTGAGCATTGATATTTATAGCCGTAAAATATAAAAATGCACTAAATAATAATTTTTTTATCATGATAATTAGTTTGACTAAATACTAAGTTTTAGACTCTAAAATTAGTTATTTAGTTGCAAATCATCAAGATTTCACGAGCTTTTTATATTTAAATCGTTGAGGTTCATTTCCTAAACGTTTTCTTCTGTTTTCTTCATAATCAGAATAAGAACCTTCAAAGAAATATACTTGGGCATTTCCTTCAAATGCTAAAATATGAGTACAAACTCTATCTAAAAACCATCTGTCGTGAGAAATAATTACTGCTGAACCTCCAAAGTTTTCTATACCTTCCTCTAAGGCTCTTATGGCATTTACATCTAAATCATTCGTAGGCTCATCTAACAACAAAACGTTTGCTTCTTCTTTAATTGCCATAGCTAAGTGAAGTCTGTTTCTTTCTCCTCCTGAAAGATTACCAACTTTTTTATTTTGATCAGAACCTGCAAAGTTAAAACGAGATAAATAAGCTCTAGAGTTGATAGTTTTTCCTCCAAATTCCATCATTTCTGTTCCGCCAGAAAATACTTCGAAAATAGTTTTATCGTCTAATAAATCTTTGTGAGATTGGTCAACATAACCAATTTTAACGGTATCTCCAACTTTAAATTCTCCCGTATCAGGTTGTTCTTCTCCCATTATTAATCTAAACAGTGTTGTTTTACCTGCTCCGTTTGGACCAATAATACCAACAATACTTGCAGGAGGTAATTTAAAAGAAAGATTTTCGTATAAAATATTATCGCCAAAAGATTTTGAGATGTTAATAGCTTCAATAACTTCATTTCCTAAACGTGGTCCGTTAGGGATAAAAAGTTCTAGTTTAGCTTCTTTTTCTGAAGTTCCTTCACTTAACAATTTATCGTAGTTACTTAATCTGGCTTTAGATTTTGTTTGTCTTCCTTTTGCGTTCATTCTTGTCCACTCCAACTCACGTTCAAGTGTTTTTCTTCTTTTACTTTCGGTTTTTTCTTCCTGAGCCAATCTGTTAGATTTTTGCTCTAACCAAGAAGAATAATTTCCTTTCCAAGGAATACCATGACCTCTGTCTAATTCTAAAATCCAACCGGCAACGTTATCTAAGAAATATCTATCGTGGGTAATGGCTATAACCGTTCCCGGATATTGTTGTAAATGTTGTTCTAACCAATATACACTTTCAGTATCTAAGTGGTTGGTTGGTTCATCTAATAATAATACATCTGGTTGTTTAAGAAGTAATCTGCAAAGAGCAACTCTTCTTTTTTCACCTCCCGAAAGATTGGCTATTGAAGCGTCTTCAGGTGGACAGTTTAAAGCATCCATTGCTCTAGCAAGTTTAGCATCAAGTTCCCAAGCATTAAGTGCATCAATTTTATCTTGAAGTTCTGCTTGTCTTTTCATTGCAGCATCCATCTTTTCAGGATTTTCATATACTTCTGGGTCGCCAAAGCTATTGTTTACTAACTCATATTCATTAAGCACATCAATAGTTTCTTGAGCTCCTTCTTGAACTATTTCTCTTACTGTTTTTGTTTCATCTAATTGAGGTTCTTGCTCTAAATAACCAACAGTATAACCCGGAGAAAATGTAACATCTCCTTGATAAGATTTTTCTACTCCTGCAATAATTTTCATTACAGTAGATTTCCCTGAACCATTAAGACCAATAATTCCTATTTTGGCTCCATAAAAAAAAGATAAATAGATGTCTTTTAATATAACTTTTCCGTTTGGTAATGTCTTTCCGACCTTATTCATCGAAAAGATTACTTTTTTATCATCACTCATAATTTACAAATAAAATTTTTGTGCAAATATCACTATTTTGTGTTAATGATATTCAAATTTGGGTACTTACTTTTTCTTTACATTAAAGGCGTTTAGCCCTTTTTTTCCTTCTCTTAACTCGAATGTAACAGTATCCTCATCAACAATTTTTTCAAGAAGTCCTTTTTCATGAACAAAATATTCCTCTCCTGTTTCATTATCTTTTATAAAGCCAAAGCCTTTAAGCTGATTGAAAAATTTTACTGTGCCTGTCTTCATAGGTTATGATTTGGTTTGGTTAATAGAATTATTGACTAAGATAGGAAAAAATGTTAGAAGTAAGAGTGGTATAATGGATTAAATATTTTTTTTTATTGAATTAGAAACACTTATAAAACATTCTTTAAAATTAAAACATGACATTCATCAGCTATTTTTTTTATCTTTGTGAAAATTTTAGTATATTTTTAAATGAAAAATCAAAAAGAACACCCAAGATGTCAAACATGCGGCTCTAAGCACATGTCTGTTTTTTGTGCTTTAAGTAACGAACAAGTTGAAGAAATTGACAACAGTAAAGGGTGTAACTTTTATAATAAAGGACAAGTAGTTTTTCATGAAGGAAATAGAACAAATGGAATTTACTGCATTAACAAAGGAAAGGTAAAGCTTTTTCAGATAGGTGCTGAGGGAAAAGAGCAAATAATTCGTTTTGCAAAACCAGGAGATGTTGTTGGTTATAGAGCTTTATTAAGTGAGGAGCCATTGTCTGCTTCTGCCACTGCACTTGAAGATGACACTACTATTTGCTTTATACCTAGAGATCAGATTTTTTCTATGATAACTCAAAATTCTAACTTCAACTTTAAGTTTTTAAAAATGTTGAGTCATGAATTAGGAGAAGCTGCAAAAATTATTACCGATTTAGCTCAAAAACCAGTAAGAGAAAGGCTTGCAGAAACACTTTTAATTCTTAAAGATACTTTTGACATGGATGAAGAAAAAAATATTCAGGTAAAATTATCAAGAGAAGAATTAGCAAACATTGTTGGTACTGCAACAGAATCGGTTATCAGATTGCTTTCAGAATTTAAAAAAGATAAGCTCATTGCTGTTGAAGGGAGAAATATTAAACTACTTAATATTCCTGGTTTAACAAGAGTAGCAAATGTCTTTGAATAATTACTTGAAGCTGTTTAAAGAGAAATTATTCCCTCAATTTTTTCCGCTTTTTTATACACCTCAATAATTTCATCGGGGTTTATCATCATTTCCTTTGCGGTAACGCTAATAAATTTGTTTGTTTTCGATTGTCGGGTAAGCACTTCAGCTTCTTTGCCAAACAACGCCTCTACCAAAGCCAATTTATGATTATCGGCAGGTATTATAAACTTAAACATGTAAACACTTGGCCAGTTAAATTGCTCTTCTAATTTGCTTTTTAAGCTATTGTAAAACGTTTCTTTTTCGTCCATTTGTATTTTTTAGAAAAACAAAGTTACCAAAAACTAACTAACCTGAGTTTGACTATTCTGCTACAAAAGGAACTCCGTAATAAAACTCTAATACTTTTAGTTTAAAAGTATAATCGTATTTAGACCTCAATAATTGAGATTCAGCAGTAAATAACCTGTTTTTGGTTTGGTTAAAATCAAAAGCATTCATATTACCTACCTGAAATCTTTCTTGCGCATATTTAAAAGCTTCATTTTGTGCTTCAACAGATTTTTTAGATGCTTCAAACGATTTAGAAGCTGACTTAGCATCTGTATAAGCAATTTGTACAGATTCTCTTAATCGTAGCTTTTCACTTTCTAAATTGTTTTTTGCTCTTTCCATATTTATTTCTGCTCGGGTTACAGATGTTCTAAACTGAAACCTATTAAATATAGGGATGTTTAAAGACAAGCCTAAAAAATGTCCAAGGTTGTTATCTAATTGTTCGCTATGCGGGAAAAAATCCGGATAACCTTGTCTGTGCTGATATACTGTACTTAAACTGTAGTTAAACGAAAGTGAAGGTAAATAATTTGCTTTTGAAATTTTCACACCTTTTTCGGCACTTTCAATAGTAAGTTCGGCAGCTTTTATTTCAGGAAAAGAAATGGCAGCTTTTTCATAAATTACTGTTGATTCATTTACAATGATACTGTTGTTAGGATCTTTTAATTCAATTTCTTCAATTACTATTGTTCCTTCAGGAAGTTGTAACAATTGAGCCAATCTGAGTGTAGCCATATCAAAATTATTTTGAGCATCAATTAGCGTTTGTTCATCACTGCCTAAAGTAGCTTTAATGTTTAATAAGTCTCCTTTGGGAGCTATACCAGCATCAACTAAACTGGTAATTCTATCTACTTCTGTTGTGCTAATATCTACCTGAAATTGAGCTATTTTAATCTGCTCTTTAGCAAATAAAACCTGCAAATAAGCATTTACAACATTTAAAGAAATGTCGTTTTTCATTTTTGTAATGTTCGCTTCTTGTACTGCAACATTTATTTGAGCTTGGTTTAACGTATGAATGTTGGAAAATCCATCAAATAACACCAAATTAGAATTTAGGCTGTAATTGTTAGATCTGTAATCGGCAGAAACCCTTGAACCTGTTGCGTCAATAGAAGAACCAAAGTTAAACGATTGAGATGCAGAGGCATTTAAGTTAGGTAAAAAATTTCCTCGTGCATTTTTAACATCTTGGTATTGGTTGAGTTTATCTAACTCCGATTGCTTAATAGAAATATTGTTTTCTAAAGCATAATCAACACATTCTTTTAGCGTCCACACTTTATTTTCTACTGTATCTTGAGCAAATAATCCAGACTGAACAGCGATGAAAACAGAAGCTATAAATATTTTTTTGAATTGCATAATTATCATCTGTTAGGTTTACTATTTATTTTAGTTGGTTGGGTAATGTTCCAAACTTTTACTTTGTCACTAGCAGTAATTCCCGATAAAATTTCAACATTAATACCATCCGAAATACCGAGTTTTACATTTTTTCTTTCAAATTGTTGTTCGTCAACAGCTACTTCTACATAAGGCTCGTTTGTTTCTACATCAAATTGTAATAATGCTTCTCTAATAGCCAACACGTTTTCTTTTTTATCTAAAACTAAAGAAGCATTAGCACTATAACCAGCTCTAATAAAAAATGCAGAATCTAAAAATACATCCGCTTCAATTTTAAATTGAACAGCTCCTTGTTCTTCAATTCCTTTTGGAGCAACAAACCTTAATTTCGCATCAAATTCTTTATCGTTTATGGCTCCTAAACTTACTTTTAAATCCATGCCTTTTTTCAATTTGCCAACTTCAGCTTCATCTACTTTTCCTTCAAAAACCATGTTGCTTAAATTAGCAATAATGGCTACAGTTGTTCCGGGATTAAAATTGTTACTTTCAATTACTTGGTCTCCTTTTTTTACAGGAATTTCTAATATGGTTCCTGAAATGGTAGCTTTAATATTAGTATTGGCAACTCCACCATCTCTTGTTCCTAGCTGAATAATTTGTAAATCGTTTTCGGCATTGCTAAGTTCTTGCTTGGCTTGGTTAAATCTCAATTCTATATTATTGAATTCTTGAGCAGAGATTACTTCTTTATCGAAAAGCTGCTTATTTCTATTGTATTCTAACGTAACATTATCTAAGTTGAACTTAGCATTTTTAACTCTTCCAATTGCGTTGTTTAAAGCAGATTCATTAGGAATAACTTTAATTTTTGCAATTAAATCTCCAGCTTTAATTAGTTCACCTTCTTTCACTAAAATAGTTTCTAAGATACCAGAAATTTGAGGTTTAATTTCTACTTCGTCTTCAGGAATAACTTTTCCTGTGGCAACCGTTTTTTTCTCAATAGTGGTTTTAAATGGTGTTTCAGTTTCATAAACAACAGCAGATTTACTGTTAGATTTAATAAAAAATGAAGTAGCGAAAATTACACCTAGCACTACTAGTGCAATTAAGAAGTATTTTACTATTTTTTTCATATGTATATATTTATTGGTTTAATTTAGTCATATGGAATACGCCAGTTTGTCTTTATCACATTTTATGTGCTTCGGTACGTGGCTATTTCATGTGGTTTGTATTTTAGTTTTTATGTTTTTAGTTATTTTATTCTTCTCTTAAGGCATCAATAGGTTTAATGCTAACGGCTCTTTGTGCCGGAATTAATCCTATTAATGTTCCTAAAATTATCATGATTAGTAAAGCTCCAATAATGTATGGTATTGGAACTGTTGGGTTGGTATAAGGAAAATCAGTTACATCTTGTGTGGCAGCATTAATACCTGCAAGTACTAAAGCTCCTAAAATAATTCCTAATACTCCCGAAACTAATGTAAGAAATACAGATTCTAAAATTATTTGTCCTTTTACTTCATTAGGTGTTGCACCTAATGCTCTTCTAACACCTAATTCTCTGGTTCTCTCTTTTACAGAAATCAATAAAATATTACCAATACCAATTACTCCAGCAAATATAGTGGCTATACCTACTACTAAAGACAAAAATGTTAAGCCTTTAGAAAAGCCTTGTACTTTATTAAAAATTTCTCCTAAATTAAATGAACCTATCGCTCTTTCATCTTCCTGTGCAACACTGTGAATATCTTTTAATACTGTTTTTACTTTCTTTTCTACTTCTATTACATCAGCGTCATTATAGGCAGCAATAGCTAACCAACCTACATTTTCTCCTGTGTTGTAAAGTTTTCTAAAGGTTGAAAATGGAATATAAATATCTCCATCATCTTCAAAACCACCACCTTGCACAAACTTATGCACGCCAATAACCTGAAAATAGCTATTGTCTATTTTAATAAATTGTCCCACAGGTTCTTCTCCCTTGTTAAACAATTCTCTTTGAGTTCTTTCTCCAATTACACATACTTTTCTATCGTGCTTAATATCCTCTTCATTTAAAAACCTGCCACCATCATAAATATCTTTGGTAGCAATTTTTACAACTACAGGAAAATCTCCATAAACATTGTATTTTCCATGTTTTAAATCTTTAGTAATGGTAGGAGCATCTCCTCCAAAAACACCTTTCGCATTTCGTGGTGCTACATATTGTATTTCAGGTATTTTTGTTTTTAGAGTTCGTACATCATTCAGTTTTAATTGAATAAATCTTCCAGTTTTAAAACCTTTGTAAGGAACACTTGTTTGCTGTGTCCAAACAAACATACTGTTCATGGCAACACGCTCAAATTGTTTCTCAAAACCATTGTCGAGTCCTTTGGCAGCACCAGATAAAGTAATATAAATAAAGATACCCCAAAGCACACCAATTACAGTAATGGTGGTTCTGGCTTTGTTTTTAGTAACAGAGCTTAAAATTTCGGACCATGTATCTCTTCTAAATATCAATTTTAATTAGTTTATCAGTTAATAGTTATTCGTTAATCTCCTGTCTCCCGTCTTCTGACTTCTGACTTCTGACTTCCATCTTTTCATATTTATTCATCTCTCAACGCTACAATTGGTTGAATTCTAGCTGCACGTTTAGCAGGAACATAACCTGCTAATGCTCCAAAAAGTATTAAAATAATGGTTGCTGTTATGGCTGTCCCTAAATCTATATAAGGGTTTAAGATAAAATAATCTTCTAATTTATCTCCTATCATTTTTAAAACAAAAATTCCTAAAAATAAGCCAACATAACCTGCAATTAAGGTTATAAAAATAGATTCCTGCAAAATCATGGTGATGATAGAAAAAGGAGTAGCTCCCAATGCTTTTCTAACACCAATTTCTTTGGTTCTTTCTTTAATTACAAAAACCATAATGTTGCTAATACCAATAACTCCGGCAATTAGCGTTCCTATGCCAACAAAGGTAACAATAAGTGTTAATACACCCGAAAGTTGTTGATTATCGTTCATATTGTCGGCAATGTTTCTTATAAAAACACCACTTTGGTCGTCAGGAGCAATTTCGTGTTTTTCTTTAAGGAATTTAGTAAGTTTTTCTTCAAAAATCATGGCTCCCGCATAACCTAATTCGGGTTTGTATGCCAATACTATTTGATTAATTTCGTCTGTATTTTTTTCAATAAGTTGTAGGGTAGTGTAGGGAACATAAATTCTTCGTTCTTCATTATCACCACCTTCATCCTGAAAAACACCAATAACTTTGTAAGCAGTATTATTAATGATAACATGCTCGCCCAAAGCATTTTTATCTTTAAACAAATCATTTTCTACCAATCTACCAATTACAGCATATTTAGTTTTTTCTTTAACATCTAAATCGTTTAAATAACGACCTTTCATCATAATGGTTTTTTCAGAAATCTGATGAGCAGGACTCACGCCAACGTATGAATAAGAATTAGATTCATTATTAAAAGTTACGGTTCCATTTCTAAATATTCGGGGAGTAATGTATTCTAAATAAAAAGGAAAATTCTTTTGGATATCGGCTAAATCATCATTTTTAAACTGAATAACTCTATTTACACTAAAACCTTTGTAAGGCATGCTGGTTCTTCCCGGAAAGACAAACATGGTGTTGGTAGCATCATCCATAAAAAATTGATTGAAAGAGTTTTTTAGTCCATTGCCTAAACCAAGTAGTGTAATAAAAATGAGCAAACCAAGGGTAATAGTAAACCCCGACAAGAACGTACGGAGCTTGTTTTTCTTAATCGTTTGAAATATTTCTTGCCAATTATCGCTACTAAACATAAGCTGATGCTCTAACTTGGTTAACTTTTTTATCTTCTATAATAATTCCATCTTTTAACTGAACAATTCTTTTGCACATTTTGGCAATATCTCCCTCATGGGTTACTACCAAAAGTGTTTTTCCTTCATCATTAATTTCTTGTAATAGTTGCATTACTTCATAAGAAGTAGTAGAATCTAATGCTCCAGTTGGCTCATCAGCTAAAAGTACTTTGGGTTGAGCAGCTAATGCTCTGGCAATGGCTACCCTTTGTTTTTGTCCACCCGAAAGCTCGCTAGGTAAATGTGTTGCCCAATTAGCCAAACCTACTTTGGTTAAGTATTGCAAAGCTTTTTCATCTCGCTCTTTTTTAGGAACTCGTTGGTAATAAAGTGGAAGAGCAACATTTTCTAAAGCAGATTTGTAATTAATAAGGTTAAACGATTGAAAAATAAAACCTAAAAATTTGTTTCGGTATTTGGCTGCTTTGGTTTCGTTGAGGTTTACAATAGGAACACCATCAAGCGTGTAGCTACCAGTGTCTAATAAATCTAACATACCCACAATATTCAATAAAGTAGATTTTCCGGAACCAGAAGAACCCATAATAGCAACCATCTCTCCTTCTTCCACATTAAAGTTAATTCCTTTCAATACATGGAGTACATTGCTGCCCATTTTATATGATTTATGAAGGTCTTTTATTGCTATCATTCCGAAATGGTTTTTTATCCTAATATCAAAAGTAATTTATTAATGGTTGCGTGTCATATTATTTTACACCAATGGAAAAGTAAAATGATGAGTGGTTTATTCAGTCGAAAGTTTATAAAGTAGAAAATTGTTGGGAATCTTTCTTCTATTACTAATCTCTTTGGTGATTAGAACCAAGTTGACAACCAACAAACAACTAATCTTAAGTGCATTATAAGTAGGCTTTCCACTAAATAAACGAATTAATTTTTTTTATTGGAAATAAAAGCTCAACTTTGCCACCGCTTATAACAAAAAGTTATAAAGCATAACTCGCCAAATTGGTAAAGAGTATTTCTAGCGATCTTTTCGTCCCGCTGTTAATAATCAACATACCGATTCGGTATAAATAAACAAAAAAATGACATTTAAAGAATTAGGTCTTGACGAGCATATCGTGAAGGCAGTTGAAGAATTGGGTTTTGAAAAACCATCACCAATTCAAGAAGAATCTATTCCATTATTAATTACTGGAGACAAAGATTACGTGGGTTTAGCACAAACAGGAACAGGTAAAACTGCTGCTTTTGGCTTGCCAATGATACAACAAATTGATACGAACTCAAAAGCCATCCAAGGGATGATTTTGTGTCCTACCAGAGAGTTGTGTTTACAAATCACTAACGAGTTAAAATTGTATGCAAAATATACAAAAGGTGTAAAAGTAGTAGCTGTTTATGGTGGTGCTAGCATTAGCGACCAAATCAGAGAAATTAAAAGTGGTGTAAATATTATGGTGGGAACACCTGGTAGAACCATTGATTTAATGGAAAGAAGAGTACTTAAATTTGACGAAGTTAAAACAGTAGTGTTAGATGAAGCCGATGAAATGTTAAACATGGGTTTTAAAGAAGACATTACTAAAATTATAGAACAAACACCTCCTTCAAAACATACTTGGTTGTTTTCTGCAACCATGCCTAAAGAGGTAGATCGTATAGCTAAAAATTATATGACAGACCCAGTAAGAGTTACTGTTGGAACAAAAAATAGCTCTGCAGCTAATATTGCACACCAATATTGTACAGTAGCAGGAAGAGATCAATATGATGCATTAAGAAGATTTATTGATGTTGCTCCGGGAATGTATGGTATTGTTTTTTGCAGAACCAGAAGAGAAACTAAAGAAATTGCAGACAAATTAATGGCTGATGGCTACAATGCAGATGCGTTACATGGCGATTTATCACAAGCTCAAAGAGACGGTGTGATGGCAAAATTCAGAAACAGAAATTTACAAGTGTTAATTGCTACTGATGTTGCTGCAAGAGGAATTGATGTAGATGATTTAACGCACGTTTTTCATGTTGATTTACCAGATGAAATTGAAAGTTACACCCACAGAAGTGGACGTACGGCAAGAGCCGGAAAATCAGGAAGATCTGTTGCACTGGTTAGCCCTTCAAAAGCGAGCAGAGTGCGTTTAGTGGAGAAACAAATTGGCGGTAAAATGGAATTGATTCAAGTTCCTACCGGTAAAGAAATTTGTTTCCAACAATTAATGAAAGTGATACAAAACGTAAAAGAAGTTGAGATTAATGAAAAAGGATTAGCTCCTTACATTGCTCAAATTCACGAAGAATTTGCTGACGTTTCTAAAGAAGAATTAGTTGAAAGATTTGTATCATTAGAATTCAATCGTTTTATTAAAGATTACGAAAAAGCGAGAGATTTGAATATTGATATGAGCACGATGAGAAAAGGAAGAGAAAGAGGCGAGCGTGGCGACAGAAATAGAGGTGAAAGAAGTGATAACACTACAAGAAATACTAGCAGATTGTTCATCAACATTGGAAAAATGGATGGATTTGAAAACAAAGGTCAAATTTTGGGATTCATTTGCAACCAAACAGGTGTTGACGGAAATTCTATAGGAAAAATTGATTTGTTTGATAGCTTTGCTTTTATTGGTGTTGACGATAATGTTGGAAATACACTAATTAGTAACCTTAATGGTAGAAACATTGAAAACAGAGATATCCGTATTGAATTTTCTAAAGATAAGCCAAGAGGCGAAAGAAGCGATAGAGGCGGAGACAGAGGTGGATACAAAGGCGGTGGAGACCGTGGTGGAAACCGTAGAGAAAGAACTTCATCTCGTTCTTCATTTAAAAGAGAGCGTAGAAGTTAACTAACGCTTTTCGATACAACTAAAAGCTCCATGAGAAATCATGGAGCTTTTTTTATGGGGTGTTTTGAGTGGGAGTTGTTCTATAAATTGTTTTTATAACGCATAAGCAGGGCAGGTGTGCGATTTCATTCCGCCACCTTCACCAATTCCACCACCGGGGCATTGTCTAAATCCTAACATAATTTCGTGGCTGTAGTTGCCGTAAATTTTGTTGAGTGGAAAATCAAAGGCATAACCTATAGTAAGGGCATCAAAAACTTTGAACTTAATTTGTGCAACAATGGCTTCTCCGGCTCTGTAGCCAATTCCCATAGTAAAGTTTTGTCTATATACCCAAGCAATATTCAAATCTAATGCAGGAGGTCCCATGTTGTTCATTTTTAATAAAAATGATTTAAAAACAGTCCAATCATTATGTACAGATTGATGTCCCATACCTATATAATATTGGTTTACCTGCTTAGACTCTTGTCCGAGTTTAATGTTTTTAAAATAGGTTTGATTGATAGAAAAACTGTAATACACTTTGTTGTTGTACAATAAAATTCCGGGCATAATATCCGGGTAATGTAGTACAGAACCTCCGGCATTATCCAAAACAGGGTCAGGATTATTGTTACCGAAAACATCCGTCATACTATATTGTTGAACGCCTGCAAAAATTCCTGCTCCCAAAGTAAGTTTTGGAAAAACTTTTTTATGATAGGCATATCCTAATTTAATGTAAGAACGGGTAGTAAGATGTAGGGCATCTTGCTCCACATAAAGTCCAATAGCATGCGTACCTTTGTTGGGTTTGTAATGGTTACTTTTAAAAGGCATGTGAGCACTTGCAAAATAGGTGCGTGGAGCATTATCGAAACCTACCCATTGTAAACGAGCTCCCGTTTTAAAATCTAAACATTTAGCAGTACCTGCAAAAGCCGGATTATGTCCAAAATTGTTAAACGTATATTGCGAGTATTGTGGAGCTTGCTGCCCAAAAAGTGTTTGAACAACCAACATAAAAACAACTATATAACTTACAATTTTAAACATATTAACGCATTATAGAAACAGCTCCTTTAAACACTTTTTCATCTCCAAATTCAGGAGTAATTTCTAAAATATAGTAAAAAGTAGAAACAGGTAAATCACCACCTAAATATTTAGCATCCCAACCATCCCCATTTTGGTAATTTTCTTCATGGTAAACTCGTTGGCCCCAACGGTCGAAGATATAGACTTTATTTTTTGGATAAAGCTCAATAAAATGAATACGCCAGGTATCATTAGCACCATCACCATTAGGTGTAAAAACTTGTTCGGGTATTGGGTCGGGACAATCAAAAGGCGTAATATCAACTTGTGTAGTATCAGTACAACCGTTATTGTCTGCGGTAATTAGCGTGTAGCTGCCAATAGGTACACTGCTAAAAAATCCGGTAGAACTTTGTCCTACACCAACTAATTCATGGTTGTAAGGAGCATCACCACCATCAGAAGAAACTGCTACATCGGCAACCGTTTGATTACACTCTTTTATAATGGGCGTAGCTTCCGTAGTAATAATGGTTGTATTAATAAAAATAGAAGCAGAATCGTTATCAGGAAAACAACCTGTTGAAGTATTCATATACACGATAACGGTTTGGTTGTTGGCAGGAAGATTAATTGTAGAGCCATTTCCGGGAACGGTATCTCCATTAATTACCCATACATAAGTTGGGTTTACAGCTCCTGCTGAAGAATCTGCGGTAAGCTGAATAGGAGTATTTTCGCAAACAGGTCCAGCAGTTACATCAGGGTTGCTGCTAATGGTAATATCAACAGGGCACTGAGCTTTTACCGTAAGGGATGACAGGCAAAAAACAGTGATGATTATAAAAATAATTAACTTATTCATTGCGGCTAAATTACAATTTATTTTGATTTGAAAGGTGGGGTAATTAATAGATATTTAGCCTTTTATTGCATAGCAATAATACTTTCTCTAACAGTAGTTACAAAATCGTTGATATTGTTTTTATCAAACTTACTGCTGTCAATGGGTTTGCCAATGCTTACTTCTACTTTTCCGGGAGTGATGGTTGATGTTCCTGATTTCCAAACTTCGTAAGTGCCTTTAATAGATACAGGAACAATTTGAACTCCTGCCTGAAGAGCTAAATGAAAAGCCCCTTTCTTAAAAGTTTCAACTTTTCCTGTTTTGCTACGTGTACCTTCGGCAAAAAGTACCACTGATTTTCCTTGATTTATTTTTTTTGCCGCTTTAGCTATACTTTTAACTGCTTTTTTTCGGTTTGTTCTGTCAACAAAAATATGTCCGGCAACCCACATGTACCAACCTACAACTGGAGTCCAAATAAGTTCTTTTTTACCGATAAAGTGTAAGTTTTTAGGAAGACTGTAACATAAACATCCAATATCTAAATGAGAAAAATGATTGGAAACAAAAATGACAGGTTTATCGGCAGGAACATTTTCTTTACCGCTAACAGAAATATCAATTCCGGCAATTTTCAATAAAACAGGAGCAAAAACTGTTCTGGCAACCATCAGGGGAAATTGTCTGTTCATCACAAAAGGAATGAACAATGGAGCTATCAGCATTAGCGAGAACGTCCATAATATCAATAATGTTATTCTTAAATAGGAAATCATTTTTAAGTATAAACCTTTTTAGTTTTGAAAATTAGGCAACTATCATCTTTCGTGAGATTGGATTGCAATCATTGTTATTAGTTATCAAAAATACCAAAATAGCTATGAATTATTGCTGATAAAAGTTAAGTTTAACGATTATTTTACAGCTGATTCATTATTAATTTGTTCGGCACATTTTTGTCCGTCAATAGCAGCAGATACAATTCCACCTGCATAGCCTGCACCTTCACCGCAAGGGTATAAGCCTTTTATCTCAGGGTGTTGTAGGGTTTCTCTATCTCGTGGAATTTTTATAGGAGAGGAAGTTCTGCTTTCCACAGCTACAACAATAGCTTCTCGTATTAGAAAACCTTTCATTTTGTTGCCAAAATCTCTAAAACCTTGCTGTAATCTTTCAGTAATTTGCTTAGGAAATAGTTGATGAACAGCAGCAGAAACAACTCCCGGTTTGTAAGAGCAATCGGGCAATGACGCTGAAATTCGGCTATCAATAAAATCTACTAAACGTTGGGCAGGAGCTATTTGTCCGAAATTGTTTTGTTCATCATTTTTACCTGCAACAAATGCTTTTCGTTCCATATTTTCTTGCAGTTTTAATCCTGCCAATGCACCAAATTGCTCGAAAGGTTTTAAATCTTCAGCTTCTACAGCTACCACAATTCCTGAGTTAGCAAATGGGTTATTTCTTTTGGATGGAGACCAACCGTTGGTAACTATTTCTCCGGGAGCAGTAGCACAAGGAGCTATAATTCCACCCGGACACATACAAAAGGAAAAAACACCTCGGTTTTTAACCTGAGTAACTAATTTGTAAGAAGCAGGAGGCAAATATTCATTTCTCACGTCACAATGGTATTGAATTTTATCAATTAACTCTTGTGGATGTTCAACTCTTACCCCAACAGCAAAAGGTTTAGCTTCCAGCTTAATTTTTTTCTTATCCAACAAATAAAAAATATCTCTTGCCGAATGTCCTGTTGCGAGAATCATATTAGCCGTTTCAATAATTGTTTCGTTATTAATTTCAACTCCTTTAATGGCATTATTTTCTATCAATAAATCGGTGAGTTTACTCTCAAAATGAACTTCTCCACCATTTTTTATAATGGTATTTCTAATGGCTTCCACCACTTTTGGCAATTTGTTGGTGCCGATATGCGGATGAGCATCAATCAGAATATTTTCGTCAGCACCATGTTGAACCAAGAGTTGTAACACTTCTTTTACATCGCCTCTTTTGGTAGAACGGGTATAAAGTTTACCATCAGAAAAAGTTCCTGCACCGCCTTCGCCAAAACAATAATTCGATTCGGGATTTACTATTTGGTTTTTGGTAATATTGGCTAAATCTCTTCGTCTGTTTCTTACCGATTTACCTCTTTCTATTACGATGGGTTTGATGTTCTTTTCCAATAGTTTAAGAGCTGCAAACATTCCAGCAGGACCAAAACCTATTATTACAGCAGATTGCTTACTTGTTATTGGTGTAAATTTTTTTGCTTGAAAAAGAGCAGGTTTTTTATTGGTATAAATTTCAATTTTCAGGTTGAATTTTACTTGCTTTTTTCGGGCATCAATAGAACGTCTTATAATTTGAAATTCAAAATCCTCCAACTTAGTTTTTGAAGCAATAAGTTGCTTGATAAAAATATCACTTGCAGCTTCTTCTGGCGACACACTAATTTCTAATATATAAGGCTCTTTTTGCAAAGTAAAAATGTTGGTAAAACAGATTGCAAAGATGCTTAACTTTTTTAGAATAATTGATGAGCTAAAGTGTTTATAAAAAAAAGTAGTGAAAATGGGTGGTCGATATAAAAAATAACTTAAATTTATAACGGTAAAAATGTTTTAAATTAATTGAATTATGAGTTTTAAAGAAAGTGATTATTTATGTCCGTCATGCAAGGGGCATTTAAATGTGGCAGATCAGTTAGTGTTTGCGACAAAAACAAACAGAAAACATAGTGGCTTAATTTTGTTAAGTCCTAAAATAGGGGAGTATAGTTATAAAACACACCCTAAATTTCAGTTGGAAAAAGGAGAGTTAGTGGAGTTTTATTGTCCACTTTGTTTGGCTGATTTAACTGCCGAAAAACAAAAAGAGCATGCTATGATTAAAATGATTAGCAATGAAGATAATGCAGAGTATGAGTTATATTTTTCTAAAAAAGCAGGAAACAAAAGTACTTATGTAGTAGCTACCGATATTTTTGAAGCTTTTGGAGAAGATGCGATTGACTTTACAGAGTTTGTTTAAATCTAAAAAAAAATTATATTAAACAAAAAACCCACATAGATTTTATGTGGGTTTTTTATGTTTAGTAAATGTAAGTTTATTGTTTAATGATTTTTTCAGTAATCGTTTGATTGTTGCTTATTAGCTGAATAAAATACAATCCTTTATCCCAATTTGCAGTACTAATTGATAGTTTACTAACATTGTTTTGAGATGCATTATAAACTAATTTTCCTGTAACACTGTAAATTTTAACTTCAACAGATGTAAACTCATTCAAAGGTAGTTCAACATAGATATCATCTTTTGTTGGGTTAGGGAAGATGTTTACATTCTCCATAATGGATTCACCTATGCTTGTTATGATAACATTTGTACAAGCAGAAGTATCCACACAAGTACCTAAAGTAACTTCTACCGCATAATTTCCTGTTGCAGTTGGAGTAAAGTTTTGTGCTGTTGCTCCTGAAATAACAGCATTTCCATTATCGCAATCTAACCATTGGTAAGTAGCACCATTTTGATTAGCTGAAATAGTGTTGACATTTAGGGTTGTGTTGTTATCTACTGTTGTAATGGTTAAATCTAACGTTACAATACTATCGCAACCATTAGCAGCCCCACTAACAATAGTATGTGTAGCAGTGTTGTTGCTTGCAGTGTAAGTGTTGTTATCAATCCAAGTGTAAGTATTACAAGCAGTTTGTACATCTGTTCCAGTTATAATAGTTGGCTCTGTAATAGTTACATTTTGAACACTAGTACAAGTATTTGCATCGGTAATTGTAACTGAATAATTTCCTGCAACTAAACCTGTTACTGTTGCTGTTGTTGCTGCATTGTTCCATAAATAGGTATAAGGAGCAGTTCCGCCAGTTGCTGTAGCAGTAGCAGATCCATTTGTTCCTCCATTGCAGCTAACATTCGTTTGCGATGCAATAGAACTTGTTAAAGCAGTTGGTTCAGTAATGGTAATATTTGAAACATTAGTAGTACATCCGTTTGCATCAGTTATAGTTACATTATAAATACCTGCAGCTAAACCTGTTGCTGTTGCTGTGGTTGCAGCATTGCTCCATAAATACGTGTAAGGTGCTGTTCCGCCAGTTGCTGTAACAGTTGCAGCACCTGTACTTGCTCCATTACAAGCTACATTAGTTTGTGATGCTACTGAGCTTGCTAGTGCTGTTGGTTCTGTAATTGTAATATTTGAAGCATTAGTAGTACAACCGTTTGCATCAGTTATAGTTACATTATAAATTCCTGCGGCTAAACCTGTTGCCGTTGCTGTAGTAGCAGCATTACTCCATAAATAGGTATAAGGTGCAGTTCCACCAGATGGAGAAACAGTAGCAGAACCATTTGTTCCTCCATTACAAGCTACATTAGTTTGAGAAGAAATTGAACCTGTTAAAGCATTAGGTTCTGTAATGGTAACATTTTGAACACTAGTACAAGCATTTGCATCGGTAATTGTAACTGAATAATTTCCTGCAGCTAAACCCGTTACTGTTGCAGGAGTAGCAAAATTACTCCATAAATAGTTATAAGGAGCAGTTCCACCAGTTGCTGTAGCAGTAGCAGAACCATCTAACCCACCATTACAACTTACATTAGTTTGAGCAGAAATTGAACTTACTAGTGCTGTTGGTTCTGTAATTGTAATATTTGAAACATTAGTAAAACATCCGTTTGCATCAGTAACTGTAACGTTATAGTTACCTGCAGCTAAACCTGTTGCTGTTGCAGTAGTAGCAGCATTGCTCCATAAAAAGGTATAAGGTGCAGTTCCACCAGATGGAGAAACAGTAGCAGAACCATCTGACCCACCATTACAACTTACATTGGTTGAAGAAATTGAACTTGTTGGAGAATTATTAACTGTAACTGTAATTAATTGTGTCATTTCTAAGTTACAAGCACCATCACATACATTTGATCCTAAAACCCAAGGGTTAGCAAGTCCATTGGTAATTATGCCATTATCACCTTGTAAGGAATTTAACGTGTTACCTGTAGCTTCGTTCATTTGGGTGTATTGCACCAAACCTGTTTCACTTCCAGTTAAACAAGTTTGGTAGTTGTCAGCAATTTCTGAAGCAGAACGAGCTACACTCCAAACTCTAAAATTGTCATACACAACATCATTATTCCTTGATGAAGGAATAAATCTTGGGTCATGACCTAGTTCCATAACAGCACTAGAATTACTTTGAATTCCTGAAGTAATTCCAGTCGTGTTTGAAGCTACTAATACTCCATCATAGTAAATAAACATTCCATTTGAATTTGCAACAGTAGCAACATGCATCCAACCTGTGGTAGTTATGGCAGGAAATTGTAAGTTAATCCATGTGCCATTATTATTTACAAAAAAACTACCGCCTTCCCAAAGCCATACGTTAGTCGCCATATTATCAACTCCTGCTGATGATTGCCCAGCTCTTACAAAGTTGTTATTATTAAACTGCACCCAAGCTTCTACAGTAAGTTCACTAGTAAAAGCGGTAAAGGGAGCATTAAATCTAATAAAATCATTGCTGTTTGCTAAATCTACTGCACTTATTTTAGGTTCTTTAGCATACACATTATAAGTGGTGGTTGCATTTATAGTTCCTGTATTAAAAGTTAAACCTGAACCTGTACCAGCAATTGGTCCATCAACAATTGAACTATCGGCATCGTCTCTTAAATAGTAATTGTAACCTGTTTCAGAACTGCCTGTAGAAATGGTTACAGCACCACTATCACATAAAGTGGTTTGAGAAGCTGTTACGGTTTGGTCAGCTATATTACATGTAAGGCTAGATTGCATATAAGTTTCAAAAATAAAATCTCTTGATCCATCTATAGTTGCTGGGTTTGTAAATACTTGATAATATAAATCGCCACCTGCATAAGCATTATTACTAGCAACTATATTAAGTTGTCCTGTTCCTGAGATTTCATCAATTATATATGTATAGCTATTTCCAGTTGTAATAGCAACAGTATTCGGTTTAACAGGAATGTTTAACCATCCGCTAGCCTCACTTCCTGTTACAGTAAAAGTATCAATATTTAGAACAGTTCCTCCATAGCCGTGTCCACTTCTAATAGTTAATGTAAAATCTCCTGCTAAAATAGGATATGAACTATTAGTAGCATCAATGTTAATAGAAATGCTGTGTAAAAAACCAGTCATTCCTGCTGTAAATGATTGTCCGTTAGAGGTGTAAGCTCCTGAGTTTACTGCCCAGCCAGAACCCACAGGGGCAGTATTTGATTGATCTAATGTTTGGGCATTTAATGTAAAAGCACCAAATCCAAGTGTTAATAATGATAGTAGAATTTTTTTCATAGTTTTTTGATTTAAGTTTTGCTACAAAAAAAATAATAGTAATAGTGATAATGAATAAATTGTTGTAGATAACCAATTTTTGTAGTGAACGAAAAGAAACTACTAATTGGTTAGTAAACTTTTATAAGCTCGTGATATCGGTAATTGAAATTTATTTATATAAATAGCATTACTTTTATAAGAACTTATTTTGTTTTTATTGATGATATAAGACCGATGAATTCTAACAAAATCATCACTCAACATTTCCAAAGTTTTCTTTAGCGTCATACGTTGAATAAATGTTCCATTTTCAGCAACAATCTTAACGTATGAACCTTCAGCTTCACAGTATAGAATTTCTTGTTCAGCAATTTTTTTAATTCCTTTAGGAGTTATTACTTGTAAATAGTTAGCAGCTTTAGTTTTTAGTTTAATAAGTTCAACAGCAGCAATTACATCTCGCTCTTTAAACGGTTTGGTAATATATGATGTTGGTTGAGTGGCAATAGCTTTTTTTAATATTTCCAACTCATTATTTGCTGTAATATAAATAAATGGTATGGCTAAATTATTTAGGGTTTTACCAAATTCAATTCCGTTTTGGTTGTTAGACAAACGTATGTCTAAAAAATAAAAATCAGGTGCTTTAGTTAAGCTTTTTTCTGCTTCAGTTAGGTCGTCAATTATTTCAATAACATTTACATTAATGCTTGAAAGTATTTGTGACAGATGGTCGGCAATAATTAATTCGTCTTCTACTATTATAGCATTCATTTATGATAATTTAATTTCTGTATTAAAATAGAAACCATTTTTATTTTCAATAGTGTATTCAGCCTTTATTTGCTTACAAAGTAAGTGAATTAATTTTGGTTTTTCTTTGTCAGCAATGCCTATTCCATTATCGCTATAAGTAAATTCAATTTTTTTGTTTTTGATGTTTTTATATCGGATATTTATTTCTTTTGTAGTGTTGGTGTTTTCTCTAAAACCATGTTTTAAAGAGTTTATTATTAGCTCATTAAGAATTAAGCCTATATATACAGATTTTTCTATGCTGAATAAAACATCATCGAATTCTTTTGTTAAAATAATGTTTTTGGCTTGTAGTAGAGGAAGTAAGTTGTCGCAAAGTTCGGTAAGGTAAGTTTTAAGCTTAATTTTATTTTTTTCTTCATTAATATAAAGTTGCTGATGAAGTGTGGCAATAGATTCTATTTTTGTAACAATATTGGTGAGTGCATCATGATTTTCGTTTTCCTTTTTGTTTTTTTCGCGAGCTACTAATGAAACAATTAGCTGTAAGTTATTTTTAATTCTGTGATTGGCTTCACCCATAAAAAACTCATTTTCTTTAAGCAGCTTAGACAAGTGTTTGTTTTTGGCTTTAACAGTTATGTAGAAAATTAAGGATGTGCTTAGTAAAATAATAAGTGAGATAATAGCAGTGAAAAATGTTTTTTGCCGCTGTTTTTCTTGAATAATAATGTTTTTTTGGTTGATAATTTCTGCATTTTTTTGCTCGGTTTTAAACTTGGTTTCCAACTCAGCAATGGTTTTGTTTTGATTGTTTAAATAATAATTATTCGCTTCTTTTTGATATTCAGCTAAGTATTTATAACCATTTAATGAATCATTTAGCAAAAAATAAGATTTAGAAGTGTACTCTAATATAGCACATTTAAGATTTGACCAATTTGTGTTTGAAATGTTTTTTAAATTATTTTCTAAATGATAAATGGCTAATTGGTAATCTTCTTGATTGAAATAAATTTTAGCTTTATTCAAGTAAGTGTTGGAGTGGTTGATTTTATCGTTTTTATTTAGTTCCAATGCCTTATCAAAATAGGTTAACGATGTATCATACTCTTTTTTTTGTTCGTAAATATTCCCTAATTCATTGTAAATAGTAGCTTGAGCGTTAATGAAGTTGTTTTTTTTAGCCAATACAAGAGCTTCATTTGAATACTTTATGGCACTATCTAACTTTCCAATATGATTATAATAAGCGGCTTTTCTATTTAAAAAAGTGCAAATGGTTAGTGGGGAAAAATTAGGTAAAGGAACTAAACTACTAAAAACTTCATCTGCTAATTCAATTCGTTGCGTTAGCGTGTAAAAATCAGCCAACTGAATTTGTGATTTAAATAATAACTCCGAATGGTTGATTTTTTTGCTTAGTTCAATTGCTTTTAAAGTAGTATTTAATGCATCATAATTTTTGAAATTTATTCTTAAACTACGTGCTTTCTTCTGAAGTACTTCTATATAAAGGGAATCAATTTTATCAGTAGATGTCAGATATAATGAATAAAAATATTCTGCCTTATTAAAGTCTTGATTTTCTTCATAAGTATAGGCACTATCTAACCAATTGTTTTGTGCAAAAGAATTAACTGTCTGACCACTAATTATTACTGCTAATACAACGAATATTCTGATAAAATTCATTCAAAAAGAAATATTACTTCTCAGCAAAATAATAAATGTTAGTCAACCATTTACTTGTATTAGCTTCTGTAGTTGGGTCGGTTATATATTCTTCTAACACAACATGAGACATGGGTAAGTTATTTTTTTCTAAATATTCATGTATAGCCATGTGTGGTTCAGCAAGGTTTTCATAATTGCCATAATAAGCAATTTTTAAGGCTTCACCCCCAAGCTTTACAGTAGTGTAATTATCAAATTTAAAATTTTTATCTCCCGAATTATAAGGAATAGCAGCAGCTACATCGGTCATTTGGGCTTCTTCATCCCAATCGTAATAAATACCACACGGCTGACCAGTAATTTGTACATCTTTGTTTTGAGAGAGCATTTCAAACATCGCTCCTAAATGCTGAGCGTGAAATGCTTCCATTTCACTAAAACTAATTTTTTCTCTATAAGTTAAAAAAGTTTTTTCTTCATACTGAACAGTTTCAATGGCGTACTCTTTTTTTGCTGGTTTTTCGTTTTCTACAATTTCTTTCAATTTAGCTAATCCTTTTTCATAGTCTTTACCTACAGATTCAGTGATATCCATAAATAGGCACATAACATTAAAAGGACGAGGCATTTCAGAATCGAAACCCCAAGTAACAGTAGTTGTTCCTTCTGTTTCGTTTAAAAGAAAGTAACCTTGAGCAATACTTTCAAAAGGCTCTATAAAAGTAACGGTAGTTTCAATTTTATCGTCTGTAAAGGCAATTATTTCTTGTTTTCCTTTACCAACATCTTCGTTTCCTTCCCAAAAGAAAGTAGTGCCAACTGCTCCATCTTCACCTTCCATCCATGTTTTTTGATTTGGATCTAATTCTGCCCATGGCGACCATTTTTGTGAATTTTCAAAATAAAGTAAGTGTTTATGAACAAGTTCTTTTTGAGCATTGATTTCTATAGAACGTTCTAATTTAAAGTCTGTGGGAGCTACAAAAGTTAATACTACTACCGTTAAGATGAGTATTAAAACAATAATCCCGATAATTTTTAATGCTTTCATAATAGTTAGGTTTTAGGGTTTATGCAAATGTATAACAAATTTGGCTTTTGTCTAAATTTTTTTTAAAAGTAAGAAAGATGTTCAGAAGATTACAATAACGAAAAGGTATGCTTAATTTAACATGAAATAAAGTCATCTATGATAGAACCAGATTAGTATTTATTTTTTTAAGTTTGATTAGTTTGTTATAAATAAATTGGAAGGATTAATAAAAATATACATGAATAGATATACAGAAGATTTTAAAAGTAAATTAGTAGAAATTGACTTTGAAACACTTGAGAAAGATCCGCACAGCATTTACGCTGTTGATGAAAATTTAAATCTAATTTATTTTAACGAAGCGTATTTTCAATTTGCAAGAGATAATGATGGAGAACCACAAATAACAAATAATCATTCACTAGGTTCTAATGTTTTAAAAGCTATAAATGGAGATATTAAGGAAATGTATTCACAAGCACTTGAGGAGGTTTTAACAACAGGAAAAAGCAAGAACTTATCGTACGAGTGTTCAAGTGTTAAAAAATATAGACTGTTTATGCAGAAATTATATCCTTTAAAAAATACAAAGGGTGTAGTTATAATAAACTCTTTACAAGTAGAGAGTGAATTAAAAAATGAAGCATCTCATTTAGAAAAAAATTACCTACAAGAAACTGGATTTATCAATCAATGTAGTAATTGCAGAAGAACACAATCTGCCATAGATACGAACAAGTGGGATTGGGTGCCAGATTATATTTCAACAATGCCTAAAAATATGAGCCACACTATTTGTCCAATTTGTTTTGATTATTATTGGAAGAATATTTAAATCAGCTTCTTATTGCCGAACTCCTTTTTAATTTCGGCATATCTCGGACAAGAAACCAAGTGGTCGTTTACCATACCAACTGCCTGTATGTGAGCATAAAGCGTAGTGCTGCCTAAAAATTTAAAACCTTTTTTCTTCATGGTTTTTGCTAATTCATCAGAAATAGCAGTAGTTGCAGGAACTTCTTTTAATGTTTTCCATTGATTTTGTAGTTGTTTGCCATTTACAAAACTCCAAATAAATTGAGCAAAAGAGCCGTGTTCTTTTTGGATACTTAGAAAAATCTTGGCATTGTTGATGGCGGCTTCAATTTTGGCTCTGTTTCTTATAATTCCTGCATTTTGCAATAATTCTTCTACTTTTTTGGAGTCGAATTGAGCTACCTTTTTTGGGTTGAAATCTGCAAAAGCTTGTCGGTAGTTTTCTCGTTTTTTTAATATGGTTGACCAACTTAATCCGGCTTGAGCACTTTCTAATACTAAAAATTCAAACTGTTTATTATCGTCTAAAACCGGTACACCCCATTCTTCATCATGGTAGTTGATGTACTGTTCAAAACCTAAGCACCAAGGACATTTTTCTGTTTCCATAATAAAACTCTAATTATTCATTAATTGATGTAGTTTGGAGGTAGTATTCCAATTCCTCACAGTAATATTCTTATAAATAGGGAGTTGAATAAGTTTGCTTAAATAACTTCTGTTGGTTTTTTCTATTAATCGTGTGAAATAGATGGCATGCGTTCCTGAGTAAGCTTTATCCACTTCATTGTGTTGCGGAATGTTAGCAATAATTTCAGTAGCTTTAAGTGGTGGTTTTGTAAATAAAACATCGTAGCGGTAATTATCTTTATCAGTACCAAAATTTGCAGGAATTTCCTCAACAACTTTATTCAATTGTTGATGTGTTATCACTACTACAACAGAGTTATAATTAAATTGTTCGGATAAGATTTTTTCAATGGTTTGGGTTAGTTGGTTGAGGTTTTTTGTGTCGGACTTAAAAATTACATTTCCACTTTGAATGTACGTTTTTACATCAGTAAAACCCATTTTCTCAAAACAAGCTTTTAAGTCCACCATTTTGATGATGTTATTGCCACCAACATTAATACCTCTAAGTAATGCTATATATTTTGTCATAACTAATTGTAATTTCTTTCTCCAAATATACTACTTCCAACACGAATCATGGTACTTCCTTCTTCAATGGCGATTTGGTAGTCTCCGCTCATGCCTATGCTTAAGGTTTCAAGTTTCAGGTTTGATGTTTCAAGTTTGAAGTTTAGAAGTTTATCAAATAAGTTCTTTAGGGTTTTAAATTCTTTTCGGATTTGGTTTTCATTATCGGTAAAAGTTGCCATGCCCATTAGTCCAACAACTTTTATATTTTTTAAATGTTGGAATGCTTCGCTTTGGAGGAGTTCAATAACTTCTTTTTCATCAAAGCCAAATTTGGTATCTTCTTCAGCAATATGTATTTGCAATAAACAATTAATTACTCTATTATTTTGAGCAGCTCGTTTATTAATTTCTTTTAGCAATTTAAAACTATCTACACCATGAATTAGGCTGACAAAAGGAGCAATATATTTTACTTTGTTGCTTTGCAAATGACCTATCATGTGCCACTCAATATCTTTAGGTAAGCTTTCGTATTTTTCGGTTAGTTCTTGTACTTTGTTTTCTCCAAAAATTCGTTGTCCGGCTTGGTAAGCCTCTAAAATAGCTGTGTTGGGCTTTGTTTTGGAGACTGCTACCAATGTAACATGTTCAGGAATGGAAGCTTTTATTTGTTGTAGGTTTTTTGTAATGTTCATGGAGCAAAGTTAGTTTTTCTGCCTGGTTGTAAAAAAACATGATTGGTTTTAAGTGGATTATTCCTCCAAACTATAAATAGTTAAACCGCTACGCATTTTGGGTTCTATCCAAGTACTTTTAGGAGGCATAATGTTATTGGCATCGGCAACAGCTTTTAATTGTTCAATAGCAACAGGATAAAGCCCAAAAGCAACAATGGCTTCTTCGCTATCTACTTTTTCTTTAAGTCCTGTTGTTCCTTTTGTTCCTTCAATAAATTCAATTCGGTTGTCGGTTTTTAAGTCAGTAATGTCTAAAATTGGTTTAAGAATATTGGTAGTTAAAATGCGAGCATCTAAATTGCCCACAATATCATCTTCTTCGTAAGTGCCTTTTTTCGCAGTAAGCGAATACCATTTCCCCGCAAGGTACATGGAAAAGTTATGTTTTTTAGTAGGATAATAATCTTCGGTTTTTTCTTCCACATCAAAGTTATTGGCTATTTCTGTTAAAAAACTTTCGGGAGTATGTTCATTAAGACTGCTTACGGTTCTGTTGTATTCAATAATATTGAGTTTACTTTCTGGAATAAGGTAAGATAAAAAGAAATTAAACGGTGCATCAGGATTGTAATTCGGGTTTTCAGCTCGTTTGCTCTGAGCATACAATACTGAAGAAGCCGAACGATGATGTCCGTCTGCAATGTAAATGGCATTAATATTTTTAAAGGCTTCCACTAATGTGTTGATGTCGTTTTGATTATTTACCAACCATAAATCTTGCTTAATGTGGTGTGTAGTACAAAATTCGTATTCAGAGCGAGTAGCTAAATATTTATTAATAACCGCATCAACAGTTGGATTGTCTTTGTAGGTCAATAAAACCGGTTCGGCATTAAACTGACAAACATCTAAATAGAGTTTAAAAGTTTCCTCACGTTGCGTTAAGGTATGTTCATGAATTTTAATGTTTCCGTTGAGGTAGTCATCAACAGAAATTCCTGAAATTAGCCCCACATAAGTGTTGGTTGGCGTTATTTGTCGGTAGATGTAAAAAGATTCTTTTTCATCTTGCATAAAAATGCCAGCAGCGTTAAACTCATCAAATTTTTCTCTAACCTTTTCAAAACGCTCCATCGAATTAGGTTGGGTTTTATTATCAGCTCTAAATTCGGGATTAATGACATGTAAAAAAGTGTATGGATTGCTTTCTAACTTAGCTTCTAATAAATGCTTAGGATAAATGTAAGCAGGCATACTCGATACTAAGTAGGCTTTATCTCTGGTCGGACGAATTGCTTTGAAAGGAACTATTTTTGCCATATTAGCTTATAAAATATTATAATAACAACTCTTTTATCTGACTAGCCAGCTCTTCACCAATTCTGTCTTGAGCTTCTAGGGTTGCAGCACCAATATGTGGAGTAAGTGAAATTTTTGGGTGTTTCAATAAATCTTCTCTAGGAGTTGGTTCGTTTTCAAAAACATCTAACGCAGCATGAGCAACTTTTCCTGAGTTTAAATGTGTAATCAATTCAGCCTCATCTACTACACCGCCACGAGCAGCATTAACGATGATTACACCAGCTTTCATTTTAGCAAATTCTTCATTACCAATAGCTGGTTGGTCTAGTTTTGGAACATGTAACGAGATAAAATCTGCTTTTGTCAGCACTTCATCTTTAGTAGAAGAAGTTAATTCAACAGCAACATGTTGGTTTCCAACTTTTACATTAATAGTAGCTTTTTCTGCAAAAGGATCGTTATAAATTACATTCATTCCGCATCCTAAAGCATAACTAGCCGTTGCCTGTCCAATTCTTCCGAAACCAATAATTCCAAGTGTTTTACCACGTAATTCTAATCCTTTAGCGTATTTCTTTTTTAAGGTTTTAAATTCAGCAACACCATTTGTAGGCATTTGTCGGTTAGCATCGTAAACAAAACGTACAGCACCAAATAAATGAGCCATAACCAACTCAGCAACCGATTGAGATGAAGAAGCTGGAGTGTTGATTACATGCAATCTTTTTTCTTTAGCATAGGCAACATCTATATTGTCCATTCCAACACCACCACGTCCGATTAATTTTAACCCCGGACAAGCATCAATAAGGTCTTTACGAACTGTAGTAGCGCTTCTTACTAGTAGTGCCACATAATTTTCGTTATTTATAGCTTGGATTAATTCATTTTGAGGAACAGTTTCTGTTACAACTGTAAATCCCGCGGCTTCTAGTTGTTGCTTGCCTATTGGGGCAATTCCATCGTTGGCTAATATTTTCATTTGATAGGTATAAGGTTTGAGGTTTGAAGTTAGGATTAACCAATCTCAAACTTCAAACATTGAACTTTTTATTAATTGTATTTTTTCGCAAATTCTTTCATTACATCCACCAATACTTGAACACTTTCTAAAGGTAACGCATTGTACATGGAAGCTCTGTAACCACCAACATCTCTATGTCCTTTAATTCCGTTAATGTTGGCTGCTTGCCACATTTTGTTGAATTCATCCGTTAAACTTTCATCTTTTAATACAAAAGTCGCGTTCATGTTAGAGCGATCGGCAACATTTGCCGTTCCTTCAAATAGTGGATTAGCGTCAATTTCGTTGTATAATAAATCTGCTTTTTGTTGGTTAACATTTTCTATCCATTCTACACCACCATTATCTTTTAGCCATTGTAAAGTAAGCATGGAAACATAAATTGGAAATACAGGAGGGGTGTTAAACATCGATTCTTTTTTGATGTGTGTTTGTAAATCTAACATGGTAGGAATTTTTCGTCCACTTTTACCCAAAGCACTGTCTTTTACAATATATAAGGTAGTTCCGGCAGGTCCCATATTTTTTTGAGCTCCTGCATAAATCATATCAAATTGCGAAACATCAATTTTTTTACTAAAAATATCTGAAGACATATCTGCAATAATAGGAATACGGCTAATTGGGATATTTTTGAATTGAGTCCCAAAAATAGTGTTATTGGTAGTAATGTGTAAATAATCGGCATCACCCGGAATTTGATATTTTTTAGGAATGTAATTGAAATTTTTGTCTTTTGAACTAGCAATTTCATGAACAGTTCCCATTTTTTGGGCTTCCTCTAAGGCTTTGCTTGCCCAAACTCCTGTGTTTACATAAGCAGCAGAGCCATTTTCTTTCATAAAATTGTAGGGAACTTTTAAAAATCCTAAGCTGGCACCACCTTGAAGAAACATAATGGAATAACCATCTGGAACGCCTAATAATTCTTTTACTAAAGCTTGAGCTTTTTCCATTACTTCAACAAAATCTTTACTTCTGTGAGAAATCTCTATTAAAGAAAGATTTAAGTTATTGAAATTAATTACTGCTTCTGATGCTTGCTTTAACACTTCTTGAGGCAAGATACATGGTCCTGCACTGAAATTATGAACTTTAGACATAAATAATTGATTTTTAAAAGTAGTTGATTTTTCGACAAAGGTAGTATTATTATCATCCTTTTAAAAAAAAAATAAAGAGTTAATTTTTACCGTTTAATGGTGTTCTTTAAGATGAGTTTTTTTAGTAGATAAAAGCTGTAAGCCATTTTAATATTAACTTCTCCATTGGTTTTGTTTTCCATAGGTAAGCGTTGAAGGTTAAAAGCCACTTCATCATCCTTGATACCAGCACTACCAAAAGTTAAATCTACCTTATTTTTAATGGATGAAAAGAATTTTTTGTTTACTTTATAATCGGTAAAAGGGAAAGAAAATACAGCATAATCTAAGTTAAATCTAGTTTTAATGTCCTCAATACTAGCAATGGTTTGATGAATTTGTTCTTCTAGTGAAAGTTCTTCATACAAAGGATGGTCAAGACTATGAGCCCCAATGGTAAAACCTTGTGAAATAAGTTCGTTAATTTGTTCTGTGGTAAGATATGGTTGGTGCTTGGCTAAATAATCATCCCAACTGATATTAAAAGTTTCAGCTAATTCATCAATATCATTTTTATTCTGATAATTGAAGTCTAATACGGTGTCTGTAGATAACTCATCACTTAAAATGCTTGCTTTATATCTAAAAAATAAGTCTTTATTATCTATAAAATGGTTATTTAAAAAAATGGTAGCAGGAATCTTTTTTTCGATTAATATAGGAGCAATAATATGGTAGAATTCGCTTAAACCATCATCAAATGTAAGGTGAAAAGAATTGTTTGGAATGGATTTTTTAGTTTGATGATATTCCAATAACTCTTTTAAAGTGATGGGTTTGAAATGGGTGAGTAAATAATCTAAATCGTCTTTAAACTCAGCTAAGGTTTTGTGTTTGTAAAGATTTCTGATGTGAGTAGGAGGGTTGTCTGTAACTAAATGATAAAAGGGTAGCAATACTTTTTTGTTAGAAAAGCGGATTAATTGTTCTTGAGAAAACCAATAAGCAATAATTTGAGCAATATTTTCAATCAGTTTATTAATGATGTTATCGCTTTAAGAGTTTAAATAAAAGAGAATTGGTTTTTTTTATACTAAAATAAGGTGTTTGAATTCCGCCAAAAGCTCTAAAATGTTTTTCAATGGATTTAATCATAGAGCCTTCAAAATTAAAATGTTTGCCTAAAGCATTCATTTTTTTGATAGCCTCCCAAATTAATAAGCTCATAGCTCCTGAGTTTTTAAATGTATGATTGGTGGCACTAAACAAATAATAAGCAGTATGTTCATCCCAAACTAATAACATCATGGCATGGATGTTTGCTTTGTCATCTGTTGCAGTTAGTAGCTCTCCACAATTATTACTTTTACAATATTCATAGAGTTTATTAACTTTTTCAAAAGGTACATTTAGTGGAATGTTCTTTATATTGTAATCTTGTTTTTTTAACTCATAAAGTTGCTCAATGTTTTCTGATGAGGAAATATGGATGTTTTTCTCGGCTTTTCTTATGTCCCATTTTAAGTTACTTTTAAAAGCGTCAAAAATAGCATCAATGTTAGGGTTGTGATTAATGATGTAAGTATACCTAGTGGTTTGCTCAAAACCTTTCCAATAAAAAGCCATCCAATTAGTGAATTTAGGATGAAACATTTGGTGGTAAAAAGCTACATCAGGCATTTGTTTTAAGAGGTTTTCGCAAACTTCTTTTTCAAAACCTATTTTAGTAGCATATTTCTGATTTGGAGGATAATTTATCCAAACTCCTTGGTAAGGAAGAAATATTTCTGGATTAATTTTTTTAAAACTGAACTTACTTCTAATAATATAAGGTAAGCAGCCTACAATCTTTTCATCTCTAATATCAAGAGCTATATCCCAATTATCGTCAAAAAGAGCTTGGTAATAACCATGTTGGTAAAACAAAGGTAAGTCCTTGTTGCTATTACACCATTGTTTATACTTTTCTTTGTTGTTGCTCATGCCTTAATTTAGACGAAAATATTTTGATGCAAACTTACATAAATGCAATTAATATTTTATAAGGAATAACTCTCAGACTATTTTAATAGTATGTTTTTCAGTAGTAAATTAGTTTTTACAATTAAAAACACCTTCAATAAGAGTTAATTTTATAATTTTGACGTCCTAATTGATTTAAGTTTTAGTTAAAACTATAAACTTAATAAATATACAAACTGCATTATGAGAGAAATACAATTTAGAGAAGCACTTAATGAAGCCATGAGTGAAGAAATGAGAAGAGATGAAAATATCTTTTTGATGGGAGAGGAAGTGGCTGAATATAATGGAGCATATAAAGTAAGTAAAGGTATGTTGGATGAATTTGGAGCCAAAAGAGTAATTGATACGCCTATTGCTGAGAATGGATTTACGGGTATTGCTGTTGGTGCTGCTATGAATGGATTAAGACCTATAGTTGAATATATGACTTGGAATTTTTCTTTGGTTGCTATAGATCAAATAATTAATAATGCAGCTAAGATGTACAATATGTCGGGGGGGCAATTACCAATTCCAATTGTATTTAGAGGAGGAACAGGATCTGCAGGTCAGTTAGGAGCAACGCATTCACAAGATTTTGCCAATTGGTATGCCAACTGTCCGGGGTTAAAAGTAATTCAGCCTTCCAACCCTTATGATGCAAAAGGGTTATTAAAAGCAGCTATTAGAGATAACGATCCGGTAATTTTTATGGAGTCGGAACAAATGTATGGAGATAAAGGTGCAGTTCCCGAAGGAGAATATTTATTACCTATTGGAATTGCAGATGTGGTGCAAGAAGGAACAGATGTTACCATAGTTGGTTTTGGAAAAATGATGAAATTGGTTAAAACTGCTGCTCAGGAATTAGCTAAGGAAGGAGTAAATGTTGAAGTAATTGATTTAAGAACAGTTCGTCCGATTGATTATGCGACTATTATTAATTCAGTTAAAAAAACGAACAGATTAGTTTGTGTGGAAGAATCATGGCCATTAGGCTGTATTGCTTCTGAAATAGCTTTTAAAGTACAAAAAGATGCATTTGATTATTTAGATGCTCCCGTTATAAGAGTTACAGGAGCAGATGTTCCGATGAGTTTTTCTCCACCATTAATAGAAGCTTATTTACCAAATGTAGATAAAATAATTAAAGCTGTTAATCAGGTGATGTATAGATAATTAAATTTGTTTTCAAATAAAGGAAACACTTTTTTGACATTCAAAAAAGTGTTTTTTTTCTTTTATAGAATAAAATATATATTTTTGCCGTCCTGAAAAAAAATAGAAATACTAACATAATATAAATTTATAATAAAAAGATATGGATTCAATGATGATTTACTTGCCAATTATATTGGCTTTAGTTGGGCTAGCTTTTATGGCTGCAAAAAGAGCATGGGTGTTAAAACAAGATGCTGGTGATGGTAAGATGAAAGAAATTTCAGATTACATTTATGAAGGAGCTTTAGCATTCTTAAAAGCTGAATACCGTTTATTAACTTTCTTCGTAATTGGAGCAAGTATCGTTTTGGCAGGAATATCTTTTATAGTTCCTACTACACATATATTAATAGTAGTTGCTTTTATTTTTGGAGCATTCTTTTCTGCATTAGCAGGAAATATGGGAATGAAAATAGCAACCAAAACGAATGTTAGAACAACACAAGCTGCTCGTACAAGTTTACCTCAAGCATTAAAAGTTTCTTTTGGTGGTGGTACTGTAATGGGCTTAGGTGTTGCAGGTTTAGCAGTATTGGGTTTAACAGGTTTCTTTATCATTTTATTTAATTATTTTATGAAAGGTGCATGGACTTCTACAGAAGACATGACAATTGTATTGGAAACCTTAGCAGGATTTTCATTAGGAGCTGAATCTATTGCATTATTTGCTAGAGTTGGTGGTGGTATTTATACCAAAGCTGCCGATGTTGGTGCTGATTTAGTTGGAAAAGTTGAAGCAGGAATTCCAGAGGATGATCCTCGTAATCCTGCAACTATTGCAGATAATGTTGGTGATAATGTGGGTGATGTTGCTGGAATGGGAGCAGATTTATTTGGTTCTTATGTGGCAACTGTATTAGCTGCCATGGTCTTGGGTAATTATGTTATTGAAGATATGGGTGGAGCAATACAAGATGTGTTTGGTGGAATAGGACCTATCTTATTACCAATGGCGATTGCTGGTTTTGGAATTGTGTTTTCTATTATCGGAACAATGTTAGTGAAAATCAAAAATAATGATGCTAAAGAAAAACAAGTACAAGGAGCGTTGAATATCGGAAACTGGGTTTCTATTATATTAACTGCTATTTCTTGTTTTGTTTTAGTAAAATATATGTTGCCAGAAACAATGAATATGGAATTCTTTGGTGAAGGTTTAAAAGAAATTTCTTCCATTAGAGTATTTTATGCAACTATAGTAGGTTTAATTGTAGGGGGTGTTATTTCATCGGTTACAGAATATTATACAGGGCTAGGAACAAAACCTGTGTTGGCAATTGTTCAAAAATCCTCTACAGGAGCAGGAACTAATGTAATTGCAGGTTTAGCAACAGGTATGATTTCTACCTTTCCAACAGTACTTTTATTTGCAGGTGCAATTTGGGCTTCTTATGCATTAGCTGGTTTTTATGGTGTGGCTTTAGCTGCATCAGCTATGATGGCTACAACAGCAATGCAATTAGCTATTGATGCTTTTGGTCCAATATCTGACAATGCAGGAGGTATTGCTGAAATGAGCGAGTTGCCTAAAGAAGTTAGAACACGTACTGATATTTTAGATTCAGTTGGTAATACTACTGCAGCAACAGGAAAAGGTTTTGCTATTGCTTCTGCAGCACTTACTTCTTTAGCATTATTTGCGGCTTATGTTACTTTCACAGGAATTGAGGGAATTAATATTTTTAAAGCACCAGTTTTAGCTATGTTATTTGTAGGAGGGATGATTCCGGTTGTTTTTTCTGCATTAGCAATGAACTCAGTTGGAAAAGCAGCGATGGATATGGTATATGAGGTAAGACGTCAGTTTAAAGAAATACCTGGTATTATGGAAGGTACAGGTAAACCTGAATATGGTAAATGTGTTGACATATCAACAAAAGCAGCATTAAGAGAAATGATGTTGCCGGGTATTTTAACTATTGGATTTCCTATACTTATAGTTGTAATACCAATGTTATTTGGATATGATAATAAATTAATTGCAGAGATGTTAGGTGGTTATATGGCTGGAGTTACTGTATCTGGTGTGCTTTGGGCAGTTTTCCAAAATAATGCAGGTGGAGCTTGGGATAACGCTAAAAAATCTTTTGAAGCTGGTGTAATGATTAATGGAGAAATGACTTATAAAGGTTCTGAAGCTCATAAAGCTGCAGTAACTGGTGATACAGTTGGAGATCCTTTTAAAGATACATCAGGACCATCAATGAATATCTTAATCAAATTAACTTGTTTAATTGGTTTAGTAATAGCTCCAATCTTAGGTGGACATACAAATGATAATGTAAAAGACGATGTTCCAACACCTGAAATAGGTATTGAAGAAAAAGCTACTCTTTATGATGAGTATGGAAATAAAATTATCCTTAAAGACATTGCCGAATTAAAAGGAGTATGGGTAGTTGATGAAGCTCATGCTTATGTAGATTTTTCAATTAGACATTTATTAGCTACTTCTAAAGGAAGTTTTCAAAAAGTTACTGGTAATGTGAATTTTGATAATGAAAATACAGCCATTGAAATAATTATAGACGTTAATTCAATTTACACAGGAAATGAAAAAAGAGATAAGCACCTAAGAAGTGATGAGTTTTTTGATGTGGAGAAATATCCAACCATTAAGTTTGTTTCGAATAATGTTGTTAAAACGGAAGTAGGGTATGTTGCAAATGGTAAACTTACTATGAGAGATGTTACTAAAGACGCTTCTTATTCTTTTGTATATTTAGGGAAACAAGATACTCCATGGGGATTTCCTTCTGCTGCATTTAGTGGAACACTAACAGTTAATAAAAATGATTTTGGTTTGACTTACGGAGGAAGTATTTTAGGAGAAGATGTTACGGTGGGGTATTCTTTTGAATTAAATCCAAAGCAAGAAGAAGTTGTAGAAGAAGAAGTTGTAGAAGAAACTAACGAAGAAACCGTGGAATAAAATATTTAATTCATTGTAATGATATTTTTAATAAGAAGTTTGTAAAATATATAAAATATGACATAGGGCATATGCCGTATTTTTTAAAATATAGTTTTTCATTAATAAAAAAATCAAAAAGAATTAATACATAATATATACCTTTGTATTAGTTAATTATTAAAAAACTAACTAATCAATTTAAATAAAAAAAGGAAAGAAAAGGTGTTTTAGAGGTGAGATTCAGTAAACTTAATAGGTTAGGAGCTTTTTTATAGAATTAAAAAATGTTAAAAAACAGTTATTTTTTTATATTAAATTGTATTTTAAAGCATAATAGATACATTTGTTGCTGATAATTAATATGCTATAAGTTTATCAACAGTGTGTTAATTGTTTTCAACAATTGTTAATAAAAAAAATAAAAACTTGTGCAATTTAAAAAAAATGTTGTAAGTTTGCCCAAGTTTTAAAAAAGTAAATTAGAAATTAAATTAAGTTTAACTAAAAACAATTAAAATGAAAAAAAGAGTATTATTTGTAGCTTCTTTATTTTTAGCTACTGCGACTTTCGCACAAGATGGTTTAACATCTAAAAAAGGTGAAGCTTATTTACCAGAAGCTGGTGATTGGGCATTAGGTTTTGACGCTGCTCCATTTATTGGTTATTTCGGTAACTTTGCTAATGGTGCATCAGGTAATTCTATGAATGCTGCATGGCAAGATGGTCAAAGATGGTCTATCGTTGGTAAAATGTTCAAAGATGAAACTACTGCTTACAGAGGTAGAGTAAGAATTGGTTTCGGAAGTACTAATCAAGATATGATTGGTTTCTATGATGCTGATGCAGATCCAACAACAAATCAAGTAGAGTACACTAACTCTGAAAAAACAAGTAACTTTAACATTGTTTTAGGTGGTGGTCTTGAAAAAAGAAGAGGTAACACAAGAATCCAAGGTTATTACGGTGGTGAATTGTTAATCTCTTTAGGTTCTTCTAGCGAATCTTGGGATTACGGTAGAGCGTATAGTGATGATTGGGCTGTTGATGAGGTTATGCCTACTAGTGGTTCTGTATTAGGTTCAGCTGTAGCACAAAGAGTAACTGAAAGAAAAGCTGGATCTACTTTTGCATTTGGTTTAAGAGGTTTTGTTGGTGTTGAATGGTTCATCGCTCCTAAAGTATCTTTAGGTGCTGAGTACGGATGGGGATTAGGTTTCTCTTCTACAGGTGAAGGCGAAGAAACTGTTGAGTATTGGGGTATGGCTGAAAATTCTGCAGCTACAGCAAACTCTTTACAGTCAGAGACTTTAAAAACTGGTGGTTCTAGTGCTTTCCAATTAGATACTGATAACAACGGTAACAGTATCTTCGGAGGTTCAGGACAAATTAACTTAATTTTCCACTTCTAAGAAGTAGAATTAATAAACTAAAAAAACCCTTGAGATTTTTTCTCAAGGGTTTTTTTAGTTTTATATGGTTTCTGTCAAGAAATTTAATTATATTCTGATATAGAAAAAAGTACATTGATTTTTTTTATTTCAAGTAGCAACTTTTATAAAATGCACTATAAAATGATTTATTTTGTATTCCGATATTAATATTATTAAATGCTTAAAAAAATAACCATATCTCTATTCCTAATTTTGCTTATTGGTGGCGGATATGTAGTATATAATATGTATGCTAAGGTTTATCAGCCTAATGTTACTTTAAAAAATACTAATTCTGCTTATTTCCATATTTATAGTCATTATACTTTTGATGATGTTATTAACAGCCTCTACGAAAATGGGATTATTATAAATAGAGCTTCTTTTAAGTGGGTAGCAGAAAAAAAATCTAATTTCATTAACAATATTAAACCCGGAAGATACAAACTGAAAGAAGGTATGAGTAATAATGAATTGATAGATTTATTACGTTCAGGGGAACAAGAACCTGTTAAAGTAACATTTAACAATGTACGAACCACTAAAGAATTAGCAGGCACTGTAACTAAAAATTTAGAGTGTGATAGTATTGAGTTGTATAATTTACTCAGCGACAAATCTTTTACTTCAAAATATGGATTTAACACGATAACTATTTTAACGCTTTTCCTACCCAACACTTATGAGTTTTATTGGAATACTTCTGCCGAAGAATTTGTAAAACGTATGGCAGAAGAATACAAAAAGTTTTGGAATGAAGATAGAAAAGCAAAAGCAAGAGCTTTAAATCTTTCTCAATCGGAAGTGGCTGTTTTGGCTTCTATTGTTCAAGCGGAACAATCTGTGCATAGAGATGAAAGAGCCAAAATTGCAGGTTTATACATCAATAGATTACGACAAGGCATGTTATTGCAATCTGATCCTACAGTAGTTTATGGTATTGGCGATTTCAACATTAATCGTGTGCTTACAAAACATTTAGAGACGAATACACCTTATAATACTTATATTCATAAAGGTTTACCGCCCGGACCAATAAATTTACCTGAAATAAGCTCTTTAGATGCCGTATTGAATTATGAGAAACACAATTATATTTATATGTGTGCGAAAGCTGATTTTTCGGGTTATCATGCTTTTGCAAGTAATTATAACGAGCATTTAGCAAATGCTAGAAGCTTCCAAAGAGAGCTTAACAAAAGAAAGATTTATAAATAAAAGTTGGAAGACAGAAGACAGAAGTTTACGATTAACGCATAACTATTAACTTTGGCTTTGTGCGTTGGAAACTCCTCCCCTTTGGGGAGGTTGGGAGGGGCTAACCTAAATCTCCTCTATATCTTCACTTTTAACCCAACCAACATTTCCATTTTGGATCTTTATTTTAGACCATCCATTTTTTTCATCTAATAGGTTAACTTTTAACCCTTCGTGCATGGTAAATAATTTGTTAGATTTTTGATTAGGTTCACTCATTACAGATGAAATATTGGCAAAAACAATAGCATCTGATTTACTTTTTAATAAAGTACTGTGCTGATGTGCCATAAGCCAAGTAAATAAACTCACTACAACTATTAAAACTCCGCCATAAAAACCTATTTTCTTAATTACTACTTGACGTAAAAATAAATATCCAATAAAGAAAAGTAGTGCTACAAAAATGGAGATGATACTTAGCGTTGCCCATCCATCGACACTTTTTGAGGTAATAAATGTTTGCCAAGCATTTTCAATAAATAAGGAGGGTAAGGCTTCAACTTTATCAATGGTTTTGCTGTTGGCTATTTTAAGGTTAAAAGCAGCATCTTCATTACTCGGATCTAATTTTAAAGCACGTTCGTAGTTCAAAATTGCAGGTGCTATTTCATCATTTTTAAAATAGGCATTGCCCAAGTTGTAATAAACATCAGCAGCTGTTTTACCTTCTTCAATTAACAGTTCGTACTGTTCAATAGCCTCACTGTATTTTTTTTCATCATACAAGTTGTTAGCTAACTTAAAACTATCGTTTGCCATTACCGTTGAAAAACTCAACAAACAAATTAAAAAATAAAATACGCCTATTTTTGGTGTCATTTTTAATACTTAAAAAAATATTCATCCAAAAATAAATCTTTTAATAGATTATTTAGTGATTAAAGGATGATTAGTTGTTAAAAAAATTAAAACTACCTCAATTAAAAGGTTAATTTTGTTGATGAACAAGAAGAACTTAATGTTTTGCTAAGCGAGTCAGAAAAAAAAAGATATAATCGCCATTTAATTCTCGATAAAGTTGGAATTGAAGGTCAGCAACGACTAAAAAATGCTCGGGTGTTGGTGATTGGTGCGGGAGGATTAGGTTGTCCGGTTTTACTTTATATAACTGCTGCGGGTGTTGGAAATATTGGAGTAATAGATTTTGATACTGTTGATGAAAGTAATTTACAACGTCAAGTTATTTTTACCACAGAAGATATAGGAAAAAATAAAGCCTTAATTGCTAAGGAAAGACTTTTAGCTCGAAATAATTGCATTGAAATTACTGCTTTCCCTGAAAAATTAACTACCGATAATGCTCTCGAACTTTTTAGTCAATATGATATTATTATTGATGGAACGGATAATTTTTCTACTCGCTATTTGGTAAATGATGCTTGTGTGATAAGCAATAAACCATTGGTTTATGGTGCAATTTTTAAATTTGAAGGACAAGTTACGGTTTTTAATTACCAAAACGGACCAACTTACAGGTGTCTTTTTCCAACTCCGCCAAAAGCGGGAAGTGTTCCTAGTTGTTCTGACGTTGGTGTGTTGGGCGTTTTACCCGGAATAATTGGGTTGCAACAAGCTAATGAAGCATTGAAAATTATTTTACAAATTGGAGAAGTACTTTCGGGAAAACTGACTATTTACAATGCCTTGGGAGCTAATTCTACCACTGTAAACATTACGAAAAACGAAACCGCAGTAAACATTGCGAAAAACATCGATTTTAAAACATTTAAGTATGATTTTTTTTGCGGATTGACAGAAAACAAAAACAATATGAAAGAAATATCAATTAATGACCTTGCTCATTTTTTAGAAGAAAAAGAGTTGCAAATTTTGGATGTTAGAATGCCATGGGAACAGCCAAAGTTAAATGATGAAAGAGTTGTAAATATTCCATTGCAGGAAATTCCACAACAGATGGAGCGTATAGATAAATCATTAAAAACATTGGTCTTTTGCCAACATGGTGTTCGAAGTGTTAATTGTATTCAATTTTTAGAAAATCAAGGTTTTGATAAGTTAATTAATCTTCGTGAAGGAATTGTAGATTGGAAATAAATAACTACCACATGAAAAAAGCATTAGTAGCAGGAGCGATATCTCCCGAAAAAATAGCCACTTCCATAGCTCATCATCAAGTTAAAACAAATATTGGTGGACACGCTATATTTTTAGGACAAGTTAGAGCGGACGAAATAGATGGTAAAACGGTAAAAGCGATAGATTATACTGCTTATGAGGAAATGGCAGAAAAAGAATTTCATCAAATAAGAGAAGCCGCTTTTGAAAAATTTGATTTAACCTGTTTACATATTTACCACAGTTTGGGCATTGTAAAAGCAGGAGAAATATGTTTATTTGTTTTTACATCCTCTAAACACAGAGCAATGGCTTTTGATGCTTGTCGATTTATTACCGAAGAAATTAAGGCAAAAGTACCAGTTTTTGGTAAAGAAATTTTTGAAGATGATTCTCATCAATGGAAAAAGAATAGTTAAACATTTAGTGTTAGTAAAACCATCAAAACAGTCTATTTCACAAAGGAAAATATAGTATTTTTACCGAAACTAATTTCCTACTCCATTTATGAACGAAATTTTTTCACCTTCATTTAACAGAGCTGTAGAGCAACTTTCATCATTACCGGGAATAGGTAGAAAAACGGCTACCCGATTGGTGCTTCATTTATTGACCAGAACAAACGAAGAATTAAATTCTTTCGGTACTGCTTTTTCATCGTTGGCAAGTCAGATAAATTACTGCGAAAGTTGTTTTACCATTACTGAAAATACACAATGTAGTATTTGTACACATCCCAACAGAAACGACCAAACTATTTGTGTTGTTGAAAATGTATTAGATGTTTATGCTATTGAAAATACCAATCAATTTAAAGGAAAATACCATGTGTTAGGAGGTATTATTTCTCCAATGGAAGGTATTGGTCCGAATGATGTTAAGTTAAATGAACTTTTTGAACGCATCAGGAATGAAAATACGCAAGAACTAATTTTAGCCTTAAGTGCCACCATGGAAGGCGATGCAACTAATTTTTACATCTTTAAAAAACTAAAAGATTTCCCGATAAAAATTACCACCATTGCCAGAGGAATTGGCATAGGAGATGAATTGGAATATACCGATGAACTTACACTGGGACGTTCTATTCTTAATAGAGTACCTTTTGAAAATACTTTAACCTTGCGTTAATAATTTATTTCCATGCAACTATCTATTATTATTGTCAATTACAACGTAAGAAACTTTTTAGAGCAGTGTCTTACTTCTGTTTTTAAGGCAACAAATGGAATTGCTGCAGAGGTTTTTGTGGTCGATAATAATTCTTCGGATGATTCTTTGGAGATGGTTAGCCAACAATTTCCTGAAGTAATAATTATTGCTAATAAAGACAATGTTGGTTTTTCTAAAGCCAATAATCAGGCAATGGCTATTGCTAAAGGAGCATATATTTTATTACTCAATCCAGATACAGTAGTAGAAGAAGATACGTTTAGTAAATGTATTACTTTTTCAGATCAACATCCCGATTTAGGTGGTTTGGGAGTAAAAATGGTTGACGGAAGTGGAATTTTCCTTCCAGAATCTAAAAGAGGTTTACCAACTCCCTCTGTTTCATTTTATAAAATTTTTGGATTATCTGCTATTTTTCCTAAATCTAAAACTTTTGCTAAATACCACTTAGCTTATTTAGATAAAGATGAAACCAACGAAATTGAAGTATTGTCAGGAGCTTTTATGTGGATGAGAAAAAGTGTTTTAGATAAAATTGGTTATTTAGATGAAGCCTTTTTCATGTATGGAGAAGACATTGATTTATCTTACAGAATAACACAAGCGGGATACAAAAATTACTATTTCCCAGAAGCTCAAATCATACATTACAAAGGGGAGAGCACTAAAAAAGGTAGTATAAATTATGTGTTTGTATTTTACAACGCCATGATTATCTTTTCTAAGAAACACTTTGCCAGCAAAGCCAACGTCTTTTCTTTCTTTATCAATATAGCCATCTATTTACGGGCCTTTTTTGCAATTTTAATGCGTTTTATTACTTACATAAAACTACCACTTATTGATATTGTTTTTATGTTGAGTTCTTTATTGGTTTTTAATGCCATAAAACCGTTGTTAGGCTTCCCAAATCAGATAGAATTTTTTGATAATTATGGTATTTTAAATGTGATGGCTGTAGTTTTTTCTTTCTTAGCAGGTTTATCCATTTCGGGAGCATATTCTAAAAATGTAAGTATCAAAAAAACAGTTATAGGGTTAATCTTGGGATGCGTAATTTTTGTAGGGGTAAATCATCTTTTTCCTGATACCTCTTCATTTTCAACAAAATACATTGTTAGTATTTTAGCAGGAGTATTAATATTTATTCCTTTTAGCAGGATATTTTTAAATTATTTCAATCACCTAAGAATTAAAAAGAATAAATACAATACCAGCATTTTAGTTGGCAACGCTTCTTTTATACAAAAAATGAAAGAAAAGCTGAAAAACAACAACATTATTACTGTAAAACCGAATAACGATTTACAAAACGATGATGTTAAAAATTATGCTGGAAAATTGTACCAATTGCCTGATTTAATAGAAATTTATAACGCTAACGAAGTATTTGTAAATTCTAATGAAATTACCTACAAAAGCATCATTCACTTAATGGATAAAACAAAAAATAATTATGTAGATTTTAAGTTTATCCATAATAACGATTTACTGATTAGTAGTCAGAAAACAGGGAAGATATAGTTGTTAAACGTTATTAGTTAATCTTCCGACTTCCGACTTCAAACTCCTAAATACAAGGCTCCACCAACGTTATCTTTTGTAGCTCCTGTAACCGATTGTAGGCAATTTACTTCCTTTCTCATTCTTAATACGCCTAAAAAAGCAAAGATAATTGCCTCTTTATAGTTGACAATTTTTTCATCAGGCACAATAATAGTTTTATTGCTTACTTGTGCGATTCTTTCTATTAAAAAGGTATTCCACGCACCGCCACCTGTAGCTAAAACAGTTTTGCTTTCTGTTGGAAATGCTGCTTTTAATTGATGCGAAATGTGTTCTACAAAAGTACAAAGTTGATCCTGTATGGATAAGGAGCTTTTCTCCAACAACGGAAAAATATGATTTTCAATCCACTCTATACCTAACGACTTTGGCGTTACTTGTGTATAAAAAGTTAAGGCATTTAGCTTATTTAATAATTCTTGGTTAACACTTCCTTGTCGAGCAAAATTGCCGCTTTTATCATATTCAGCTCCTAGTTGTTGAGCTAAAGCATTCAGCACAATATTGCAAGGAGCAACATCATACGCTATGGCTTGTTGTTTTTGCGAAAAAGATAAATTGGCAATTCCCCCTAAATTGAGGCAGATATCATAATTGCTGAAAAGAAATTGATCTCCAATTGGAACTAACGGAGCTCCTTGTCCACCCAAAGCAACATCTGTAGAGCGAAAATCGCAAAGTACATTTATGCCCGTTTTAGCAGCAATTTCAGCTCCACTGCCAATTTGTAAGGTAAAGTTTTTATCTGGCTGATGAAAAACAGTATGTCCATGAGAAGCTATAAAATCTATTGCAGTTTTAGGTATCTTGTTTTCTTTGATAAAATCATTAATAGCTATACCAAAAAATTCCCCCAACCGATTATTTAACAACATTAATTCTTGTCCTGATAGTTGTTTTGATTGGATTAATTGTTCTTTGAGTTCATTTTTATAAGTTAGTGTTTTAGTATTTAAAGCCGTAAAACTCCATTGATTTTCAGTAGAATAATTAAAAGTAACTTCAACCATATCTAAACCATCTAATGATGTGCCCGACATTAATCCTATTGCGTGGTAATTTTCTTTCATAAAACTGCTACTTTTTGAATAAATCTATTAGTTTTGTAACACTTCAAAATTAGGTGTTTTTAAAACATAAAATGAAGTAAAATATTACCTTGCAATTTAATTACTATTTTAACAAAAACAATATAAAAGTTATGGATTTTCAATTAACAGAAGAACATTTAGCAGTTAGGGATGCTGCTAGAGATTTCGCTCAAAATGTATTAAAACCAGGAGTTATAGAAAGAGATGAGAAGCAAGAATTTCCTGCTGAGCAAGTAAAACAATTAGGAGAATTAGGTTTTTTAGGAATGATGGTTGACCCAAAATACGGTGGTGGTGGAATGGACACTATTTCTTATGTGTTAGCTATGGAAGAAATCAGTAAAGTAGATGCTTCTACTTCTGTGGTAATGTCGGTAAATAATTCACTTTATTGCTGGGGAATTGAAAAATTCGGAACGGAAGAGCAAAGACAAAAATATTTGGTACCATGTGCCACAGGAGAAAAAATTGGGGCATTCTGTTTATCTGAGCCAGAAGCTGGTTCTGATGCTACTTCGCAAAGAACTACAGCCATTGACATGGGCGACCATTATTTATTGAATGGAACAAAAAACTGGATTACCAATGGTGGTTCGGCATCTTACTATATTGTTATTGCTCAAACTGATGTGGCTAAAGGACACAGAGGAATTAATGCTTTTATTGTTGACAAAACATGGGAAGGTTTTAAAGTAGGAGCCAAAGAAAATAAAATGGGAATTAGAGCTTCCGATACGCATACCTTATTATTTAATGATGTAAAAGTGCCTAAAGAAAACCGTATTGGCGAAGATGGATTTGGTTTTAAATTCGCTATGTCTGTACTTTCTGGAGGTAGAATTGGTATTGCTTCACAAGCATTAGGAATAGCTTCTGGAGCTTATGAATTAGCATTAACTTATTCTAAAGAACGAGAAACTTTTGGTAAACCTATTCATCAACACCAAGCTATTTCCTTTAAGTTGGCGGATATGGCTACTGAAATTGAAGCTGCTAGATTATTATGCTTAAAAGCTGCATATTTAAAAGATCAAAAACAAAACTTTGATAAAGAAGGTGCTATGGCTAAAGTATTTGCATCTAGAGTAGCCATGTGGGTAACTACAGAAGCTGTTCAAGTACACGGTGGTTATGGTTTTGTAAAAGAATACCATGTAGAAAGATTAATGCGTGATGCTAAAATCACTCAAATTTATGAAGGTACTAGTGAGATTCAAAAAATTGTAATTTCGAGAGCTGTTCTTAAATAAGTTTACAATAAAAAGAATAAAAAAAATGCCGATTGACATCAATCGGCATTTTTTGTTTATTCTATATTAAAAATTATTCTACTTTAGAAAAGTCTAAGTTTATTTAATCTTTTACCTCCTCATAATCCACATAGTCGCCAACGTTATCTGTGTCAGGTTTATGTGATTTATTGGTAGGTTTAATTTTTACTTCACCTTCTTTTTGCTTGGCAAACTCTTTAGCTTTTTCACTATCCATAAAATTAGATTGTTGCTGAAATTGTTGTGTTTTTTTATCTACCCATCTTTTCAATAACAACGGAAATAAAAATCGAAATAGAAACTTGAATGCATAGTAAACAAGTACAATGATGAGTATAGTGCGTAAGATTTGCATAAAATAATAGAAAGTTAAGAAGTTAGAGATTATTAAATTCTCACATGTTCAAATTTACACATTTACACATTAATTATTTACTTAAATATAAATTTCGCTCAGCATAGATATCTCTAAAGAACTTATCTTTTAAGCTATCAATAAATCGTATGGCTTCTCCTGTAGATTTCATTTCTGGTCCTAACTCTTTGTTTACATTTGGGAATTTATTGAAAGAGAACACAGGAATTTTGATAGCATAACCTTGTTTTTTAGGATTAAAAGTAAAGTCTGTTACTTTAGCTCCTAACATTACTTTGGTAGCATAGTTTACATAAGGCTCATCATAAGCTTTGGCAATAAAAGGAACGGTTCTAGAAGCTCTTGGATTGGCTTCAATTACATAAACTACATCATCTTTTACAGCAAACTGAATGTTTATTAATCCAACTGTTTTTAATCTTACAGCAATTTTCCTGGTAATATCCTCTATTTGAGTAATAATTAAATCACCCAAATTATAAGGAGGAAGTACTGCATAAGAATCTCCTGAGTGAATTCCAGCAGGTTCTATATGTTGCATCACACCAATAATGTAAACATTTTCGCCATCGCAAATAGCATCTGCCTCAGCTTCAATTGCTCCTCCTAAAAAATGGTCGAGCAAAATCTGATTGTCGGGCATTGCTTTTAAAATATCTACCACATGGTGTTCTAGTTCTTCTTCATTAATTACAATTTTCATTTTTTGTCCACCCAACACATACGAAGGACGAACTAGTAATGGGAAACCCAAATCTTTAGATAGTTGTATAGCTTGTTCAGCACTTTCTACTACTCCAAATTCAGGGTAAGGGATATTTAATTCTTTCAATACATTAGAAAAACGCCCTCTATCTTCAGCAATATCTAGTGCTTCAAAAGATGTTCCTATAATTTTAACACCGTATTTTTCTAATTTTTCAGCTAATTTTAAAGCGGTTTGTCCACCTAACTGAACGATAACTCCTTCGGGTTTTTCGTGTTGAATGATATCGTAAATATGTTCCCAAAAAACAGGTTCAAAGTATAATTTGTCGGCAGTGTCAAAGTCGGTGGAAACAGTTTCTGGGTTACAGTTAATCATGATGGTTTCGTAGCCCATTTCTTTAGCTGCTAACACTCCGTGCACACAACTGTAGTCAAATTCTATTCCTTGTCCGATTCTGTTTGGACCAGAGCCTAACACAACCACTTTTTTTCTGTCGGTAACTACAGATTCATTTTCATCTTCAAAAGTAGAGTAGTAATAAGGCGTTTGAGCAGGAAATTCAGCGGCACACGTATCAACCAGTTTATAAACTCGTTTAATGTCCATTTCATTTCGCTTGGTGTAAACTTCGCTTTCTAAACACTTTAATAAATGAGCAACTTGTCTGTCGGCATAACCCTTTTGTTTTGCTTCATACATTAAATCTTTCGGAATAGAATTTAAAGTAAACGCTTCAATTCTTTTTTCGAGTTTTATAAAATCCTCAATTTGTCTTAAAAACCAATGATCAATTTTTGTTTTATCAAAAATAGTTTTGAAAGGAATGCCCATTTTTATGGCATCATAAATATGGAAAAGTCTGTCCCAACTTGGGTTTTCTAAACTTTTTAAAATAACATCTTGGTTAGTCAATTCTTTACCATCAGCACCCAATCCATTTCTGTTTATTTCTAAACTCTGACAAGCTTTTTGTAACGCTTCCTGAAAAGAACGTCCGATACCCATTACTTCACCAACAGATTTCATTTGAAGTCCTAATGTTCTATTAGCACCTTTAAATTTATCAAAATTCCATCTTGGTATTTTTACAATAACGTAATCTAGTGTTGGTTCAAAATATGCCGAAGTAGATTTAGTAATCTGGTTATCTAATTCTGTAAGGTTATAACCGATAGCTAATTTTGATGCAATTTTAGCAATTGGATAACCAGTAGCTTTTGATGCTAAAGCAGATGAACGGGAAACCCTTGGGTTAATTTCTATGGCAATAATGTCTTCTTTTTCATCAGGACTTACAGCAAATTGCACATTACATCCTCCGGCAAAATCTCCGATAGAACGCATCATTTTAATTGCCATGTCTCTCATTTTCTGATAAGTGGTATCAGATAAAGTCATTGCAGGAGCAACAGTAATAGAGTCTCCTGTATGAATTCCCATGGGGTCAAAATTTTCAATAGAACAGATAATTACCACATTATCGTTTTTATCTCTCAATAACTCTAACTCAAATTCTTTCCATCCCATCATGGCTTTGTCTATCATCACCTCGTGGATAGGAGAAATGTGTAAGCCTTGGTTTAATAATTCATCAAATTCTTTTTCATCGTAAACTATTGCAGCTCCAGCTCCTCCTAAGGTGTAAGAAGCTCTAATACATAAAGGAAAGCCATATTCTTGAGCTACTTCTTTTCCTTCTAAGAAAGATTTTGCAGTAGTTTGTGGTGCCATTGGAACACCAATATCTTCCATTAATTTTCTAAACGCTTCTCTGTTTTCGGTAATTTCAATTGCAGCAATATCCACCCCAATCATTTTCACATTGTATTTTTCCCACAAACCGGTTTCATCACATTCAATACAAAGGTTTAAAGCAGTTTGTCCACCCATGGTAGGTAAAACGGCATCAATATCGTGTTTTTGTAAAATTTCTTCAATAGATTCAACCGTAAGTGGTTTAAGGTAGATATTATCAGCAACCACTTTATCCGTCATAATAGTTGCAGGGTTGGAATTGATTAAAGTAACTTCAATTCCTTCGTCTCTTAATGAACGAGCTGCCTGAGAGCCGGCATAATCGAACTCGCAAGCTTGACCTATTACTATTGGACCGCTACCTATAATTAAAATGTGTTTGATGGATGAATCTTTTGGCATTTTCTATTTATTTTTTATTTTCAATAATTATTTCTTGCGTTTGCGAAGTTACTTTAATTTGCTGATTGATTAAAGGCTTATTTTTCAACAAAACCTAAAATTTTGTTCAAAAAAAAGGGATGCTTTTGCATCCCTTTTTTTTATATCAATATGTTTATCTCTTATGTCTTGGTTCATCAGACACAGTTAATCTCTTTCTTCCTTTAGCTCTTCTTCTTGCTAATACTTTTCTACCATTTGCAGTTTCCATTCTGCTCATAAAGCCATGTTTATTTCTTCTTTTTCTTCTGGATGGCTGAAACGTTCTTTTCATGTTTTCTATGTTTTATTTTATTTCGGTCTGCAAAAGTATATTTTTTTTCTTTCTCTGCAAGTAATATTTAAAATTTATTTCATTTTTTTTATGTCACATCAATAACCCTCATCATTTTCAATGGTATTCAATACTGGTAAATGGATGTGGAACTTTACAGCAACTAATCTGGCTAAAATAACAACAAACGCTGCAATTAGCTCTGTTACTGCAATAGGAACGTTAAAGTGAATACAAATAAAATAGATAACTCCTCCAGCTACACATGCCAATGCATAAATATCTTTCCGCAATAATAAAGGCACTTCGTTTAATAAAACATCTCTAATTACACCTCCTAAAGAACCAGTAATAGCTCCCATTAAAATACAAACCCAAAAGGGAAAACCTGCATCTACACTTTTACTAATGCCTACAATTGTAAATAAGCCCAACCCAATGGCATCAAATAAAAACAAAGTGTTCCCCCATTTAAATAGTTTATCTTTAAATAAGATGGTAATTAGCAGTGCTACGCCTGTTGTTATGAAATATTTGCTGTCTAACATCCAAAAAGGAGTAGTATCCAATAATACATCTCTGGCTGTGCCGCCACCAATGGCAGTTACCAGTCCAATTATGTAAGCACCAAACCAATCTATTTGTTTACGAGAAGCTAATCTAATACCACTTATCGCAAAAACAAAAGTTCCTATTAAGTCGAGTAAATTGGTGAAAATTTCTTCCAAAGTAGTTATTAATTAGCAATCTGTAAATTGCTTAGTCCATAGATTGAGTTGGAGCATTAGATAGCTCAACCATTTTAGCAAACTCTTCGGGTGATAAGTCGTTGAAATAAAAACTTACTGGGTTTACAGGAATATCATTTTTTCTAACTTCGTAGTGGCAATGTGGGCCAGCAGACAAGCCTGTATTTCCTACATAACCAATAATATCGCCTCTATTTACTTTTTCGCCTTCTTTAACTTTTATTTTACTCATGTGAGCATATAAAGTAACATAGCCATAACCATGGTTAATTCTAACATGATTTCCGTAACCACTTGCTTTATTATCTGCCTGAATAACTGTACCTTTTCCTGTAGAGTATATTGGTGTGCCTATAGGAGCGGTAAAATCCATTCCTGCATGAAACTTAGTATATTTTAAAATAGGATGTGTTCTCATGCCGTAACCACTAGCCATTCTGGTTAAATCTTCATTATGTACTGGCTGAATGGCGGGAATAGATTCCAACATCTTTTCCTTGTTTTTAGCCATTTTAAAAACATCATCAAAAGATTTAGATTGGATATACAACTGTTTGGAAAGTTGATCTATTTTTTTTGCTGTAGAAATAATTAAATCAGCATCCGAAAAATTTTCTAACTCTTCATATCTGTTTACACCACCAATACCTGCTTTTCTAATTTCTGCAGGAATAGGTTCTGCTTCAAAAATTACACGGTAAATATTATCATCTCTTTTTTGAACATCTTCAACAACAACGGCTAGCTTTTCTAATTTTTTGTTCAATAATTCATATTGAGCAAGTAACTCTGCATTTCTAATTTTAAGTTTCTTTTCTTTTGGAGAATCTACAAAAGAATAGGTAACTGCATAAATGGCTACACCAAAAACCAAACTAGCTCCTAAAAAATAAAAAGCCCTCGACAATTTTTGACGCCAAGTAAGCTTTATTTTATCATAGCTTAATGTATGTGGATTATATCTGTATTTTACTTTTGCCATTTATTTCTTTTTTTCATTGATTATTTGAGAATCTCCAACGAAAAAATTTATGTAGTTTTGACAAAAATAACAAAAATGCCTTTACATGGTTTAAAATCGCTGCTTTTAGTAGTTTTTTAACATTTTTTAAAAGCATTAAAAAGACTAAAAATAATCATTATCAATTAATTATATAATTCTATATTTATGAAGTCTCAAGAAATTCGTGAAGCTTTTTTAACGTTTTTCAAACAAAAAAACCACAAAATTGTAGCTTCTGCTCCAATGGTGATTAAAAATGACCCTACGTTAATGTTTACCAATGCGGGAATGAATCAATTTAAAGATTTATTCTTAGGCAATTCTCCTATTGTGGATAAAAGAATTGCTGACACCCAAAAATGTTTGCGTGTTTCGGGTAAGCATAACGATTTAGAGGAAGTGGGTGTTGATACTTATCATCACACTATGTTTGAGATGCTAGGTAACTGGAGTTTTGGAGATTATTTTAAAAAAGAAGCGATAGAGTGGGCTTGGGAGTTATTGGTAGAGGTATATAAAATAGATAAGACCAGATTATATTTTACCGTTTTTGAAGGCGATGCAGAAGATGGAACTCATGAAGATACGGAAGCTTTTGAGCTTTGGAAAGACCTTTTAGAAAAAAATGGACTGACAACAGATAAAATTTTAAAAGCCAATAAAAAGGATAACTTCTGGGAAATGGGGGATACAGGTCCATGTGGGCCTTGTTCTGAAATTCATGTGGACATTAGAAGTGATGAAGAAATTGCTAAAATTCCAGGAAAAGATTTGGTCAATAATGACCATCCGCAAGTTATTGAAATATGGAATTTAGTGTTTATGGAATTTAACCGAATGGCTGATGGAAAATTAAAACCACTTCCTGCCAAACATGTGGATACAGGAATGGGCTTTGAGCGATTGGCAATGGTGTTGCAAGGTAAAAAGTCGAATTACGATACCGATGTTTTTTCTCCATTAACCGACAAAATAGCTCAGATTTCGGGTATTCCTTATAAAAACTCATTAGATACACAATATAAAACTGATGTTGCTATTCGTGTTATTGCCGACCATGTGAGAGCAGTTGCTTTTTCTATTGCAGACGGACAATTGCCTTCAAACAATGGAGCCGGATATGTTATTCGTAGAATTTTAAGAAGAGCCATTAGATATGGATATAGTTTCCTAAACCTTAAAGAGGCTTTTATTTATGAGTTGGTAGAAATTTTAGCTCAACAAATGGGTACATTTTTCCCAGAATTGGTTAATCAACAAGAAATTATTACCAAAGTAATTAAAGAAGAAGAAGATAGCTTTTTGCGTACGCTAGATAAAGGCATCTCTCGATTTGAGAACTATATTGCAACTGCAACTTCCAAAACCATTGATGGTAAGTTTGCATTTGAATTGTATGATACTTTTGGTTTTCCTATAGATTTAACTCAATTGATGGCAACTGAAAGTGGTTTTAAAGTGGATATGGACGCTTTTAACAAAGAGTTAGAAGAACAAAAAAATCGTTCTAGAGCTGCTACCAAAATTGAAACAGGAGATTGGGTTACTGTTCAAGATGCTTCAGGAACTGAATTTATTGGTTACGATAATTTAGAAAGTGAAACAAAAATTGTAAGCTATAGAAAAATTAAAGCTAAGGATAAAGAACAATATCAAATTGTTTTAGAAAATACGCCATTTTACCCAGAAGGTGGAGGTCAAGTAGGTGATAAAGGTTATTTAGAAGTTGACGGGAAGAAAATTACTGTTTTAGACACTAAAAAAGAGAATAATTTAATTGTTCATTTTACTAAAGAATTGCCCGAAGATTTTACTGCATCGGTTAAAGCTGTTGTTAGTAATGATAGAAAACTAACCGCTGCTAATCACTCTGCAACACACTTATTACACCAAGCACTTAGAACAATTTTAGGTACACATGTAGAACAAAAAGGCTCGTTGGTAAATGCCGACTATTTACGTTTCGATTTTTCTCATTTCCAAAAAATAAGTGAAGAAGAATTACAACAAATAGAAGACTTTGTGAATGAAAAAATTCAAGCTGCTATCAACTTAAACGAACACAGAGAAATTCCTATTGAAGAAGCTGAAAAGCAAGGAGCCATGATGTTGTTTGGCGAAAAATATGGCGATAAGGTACGAATGATTCAGTTTGGAGATTCAAAAGAATTGTGTGGAGGAATTCATGTAAATAACACCCAAAATATTGAGTTGTTTAAAATTACTTCGGAAGGCTCTGTTGCAGCAGGGATTAGAAGAATTGAAGCAGTTACATCAAAAGGTGCAGCTAACTATTTAAAAGAAAAAATTGATACCATTACCAAACATCCATTATCAGGTTTGGTGACCGATGAAATTATTAGTAAAATAAATATTGCTCAGCATAATTTATTGCAACAGTATGCTAAAGTGAGTGATATGCCTACTTTAAATATAATTTCTCCTTCAAATGGCTCGTTACAAATAGATGTGTTGAGTAATGCAATTGCAGATTTTACAAAAATTAAGTTAGATGCGGCTATTATTGATGAATTGAATAACATCAAAAAAGCGATGCTTAAAGAAGAAGAGCAAAAAGGCAAAGAGCAGGCAAAAGCCATTAAAGAAGAATTGCTAAATGAAGTTAAAAACATTAATGGCGTAAATGTAATTACCAAAAAACTAACTGCTGTTGATGCGGCAACCATTAAAGATTTGGCTTTTCAGTTAAAAGCTCAAATAGATAATTTGTATTTGGTATTGGGTGCAGAAATTAATGGTAAACCTAACTTAACCATTGCCATTTCTGATAATTTAGCTAATGAAAGAAAATTACATGCAGGTAATATTATTAGAGAAGCGGCAAAAGAAATGCAAGGTGGCGGTGGCGGACAACCATTTTTCGCAACTGCAGGTGGTGCCAATCTAAATGGGTTAGATGCTGCTATGGAAAAAGCATTGGCAGTATTAAATTAACACAAAAACGCTTTGTGTTTATATTTATAACATTATGCTTAATTTAGCACTTCATTTTTTATGAGGAATTTCATTTATATAGCACTACTAGTACTTTTGGTCAGCTTTGTACCGCATAAGTATTATGTATCTATCACAGAAATTAACTTCAACAAAAAAGAACAATTGTTTGAAGCTTCTATTAAGTTTATTGGTCACGATTTAGAATACGCCCTAGAAAAAGAAGGTCACCCAGAATTACACCTTGGCACAGAAAAAGAACATGAAAAAGCCAATGAAATCATTTTTAATTTCATCAAAAAACATGTTGAGATTATTGTAAACGATAAAGTTGTTGATATCCACTTTTTCGGAAAAGAAGTTAGAGCAGATGATGATATTTTGGTTTATTTTACTTCATCACCAATAGATTCAATAAGTTCAGTAGAAGTAAAATCAACCATCTTAAATAATTATTTTGAAGAACATGTAAACATCATCTACCTTACAGTTGGTGAACAACGTTTTAATTTTAGATTAAACGACTATAAAAAATCAGAAAAACATCAAATAAATCTATAATGAAAAAATTTACATTAGCATTATTATTAGCAAGTGCATTTGGCATTATTAACGCACAAGAAAACACCAATAAAAACAAATTTAGGCAGTTAAAAGAAGAATTTGCTACTCCTAACATCTACAGAACAGCTTCTGGAGCTCCAGGTCATGGATATTATCAGCAAAAAGCAGATTATATTATTGATATTACCTTAGATGATAAAGAGCAAAAAATTTACGGTAAAGAAACCGTAACCTACAAAAATAATTCTCCTGATAAATTGGAATACCTTTGGGTTCAGCTCGATCAAAATATGAGAGCTCGGGATTCTGATACCAAATTAATTGAAACAGGAAGCATTAATGAAAAGATGTCGTTTAAGGAAATTGCTGACCTACACAATAATTTTGATGGTGGTTTTAAATTAGATTATGTTAAAGATGTATCAGGAAAAGACTTGCCTGTAACCATTAACAAAACCATGATGAGAATAGATATGCCTAAACCATTAATGCCTGGAGCAAGCTATACGTTCAAAATAAAATGGTGGTATAACATTAATGATAGAGACGAAATTGGTGGTCGCTCGGGTTATGAATATTTTGAAGAAGACAGCAATTATTTATATACCATTGCTCAGTTTTACCCTAGAATGGCGGTTTATAACGAAGTAGAAGGTTGGCAACATAAACAATTTTTAGGTAGAGGAGAATTTACCTTACCTTTCGGAGATTTTAAAGTAAACATTACAGCTCCTGCCGACCATGTTATTGCATCAACAGGAACATTAACCAATGCTAATAGTGTACTTACTTCTGAGCAAAGAAAAAGATTTTCAGCAGCTCAAAATGAATACAAGCAACCAGTAATTATTATTACTCAGGAAGAAGCTGAAAAGAATGAAAAATCCAGATCTAATGATACCAAAACATGGAGTTTTAGTGCTACCAATGTTAGGGATTTTGCTTTTGCTTCATCAAGAAAATTTATTTGGGATGCCATGGCTGTTGATTTAGGAAGTACAAAAAGTTTGGCAATGAGCTATTATCCTAAAGAAGGAAATCCACTTTGGGAGCAATACAGTACTAAAGTGGTTGCACATACGTTGAAAAGCTATTCAAATCATACCATTACTTACCCTTATCCGGTAGCTATTTCGGTTCACTCTAAAAGAATTGGAATGGAGTACCCAATGATTTGTTTTAATGGCGGAAGACCTGAACCAGACGGAACGTATTCTGAAAGAACAAAATATGCTATGATTGGCGTAATTATTCATGAAGTGGGACATAATTTCTTTCCTATGATTATTAATTCTGATGAAAGACAATGGACTTGGATGGATGAAGGTTTAAACACTTTTACGCAATACTTATGTGAGCAAGAATGGGAAAGAGATTACCCTTCTCGTAGAGGTCCGGCACACAAAATTGTTGACTATATGAAAGGAGATAAAGAATACATTTCTCCTATTATGACTAACTCAGAATCTATTTTTCAATTTGGTAATAACGCTTACGGGAAGCCTGCTACAGCGCTAAATATTTTGAGAGAAACCGTAATGGGAAGAGAATTATTTGATTTTGCTTTTAAAACCTATGCCGAAAGATGGAAATTTAAACACCCAACGCCTGAAGATTTTTTCAGAACGATGGAAGATGCTTCTGCAGTTGATTTAGATTGGTTTTGGAGAGGTTGGTTTTATACTACCGACCATGTAGATATTGCCATCAAAAATGTAGATTGGTTTAAAATAGATTCTAAAAATCCGGAAGTAGAGAAAGCTATTCAGAAAGAAATGAAAGCTAATGAGCAGAAAGGAATTGGCGAAATAAGAAACCCTAAGGAAGTAAAAGAAACGTACGAAGAACAAGATCCTTCTATAATGGATTTTTATGATAAGTATGATCCTTTTGAAGTAAATTTAATTGATAAAGTAGAGTATCAAAAATATTTAGCCAACCTTAATGAAAAAGATGTTGCTATTTTAAATTCAACATACAATTATTATACGGTAAGTTTTGAAAGTGTTGGAGGGTTAGTAATGCCACTTATTCTTCAGTTTACTTTTACCGATGGTTCTAAAGAAGTGATTAAAATTCCTGCTGAAATATGGAAAATGAATCACAAAAATGTTTCTAAAGTATTTTTCTTTGAAAAAGAATTGGCAGGAATAGAATTAGATCCATTTTTAGAAACGGCAGATGTTGATTTAAGCAACAACAATTGGCCTCCGAAAATGCAACCTAGTAAGTTTGAACTTTATGAAAGAAAAGCTTACAATTGGGGAGGATATGGTGAAAACCCTATGCAAAGAGCCAAAAAGAATGAAGAGCTGAAAAATAAGCAATAAGAAAGGTTAACAATAAGTTTAATTACGCTGTTAACACCAATTAGTGAAGTTGATATTTCTAGACTCCTTATCTCCGCTACGCTTCGTAAGGAGAGGTGCGTCTAGATAGTCTTCCCTGACGAAACGTAGTGGAGTTCAGGAAACGTAAGTTCAACGAAGTTAATCCAGTTTCATCAAAATAGAACAAATTTAGTTCATTTAGTAAAGTTGTATAAGTGGATATATCTTAAACTTAATTTTGTAGTTGGTGTAACCATTATGTGAGTTTTTTCAAACTTCTTCTATGCTTATATCTTGTATTTCGCTAAACCGTTCGATAATTTCTGCTGCATTAGCTTTTTCTAGTTCAATTTCAACAAAGCAAGTTAGTTCAAAATGTTGTTTGGTAACATTTAGTTGGTGTTGACTGATAAAAGCCATTATTGCAGACATCTTATCATAAGTAAACTCAATTTTATATGTTTCAGTAAGTTTTTTAGTGATGATTTTACCATTTTCCAACGCTTCTTTTGCAGCAGTTTTATATGCATTTACCAATCCGCCAACACCTAATTTTGTACCTCCAAAATAACGAACTACCACAATAGCAATATTGGTTAATTCTTTAGATAATATTTGACCGTAAATGGGAGAACCGGCAGAGTTTTTAGGTTCTCCATCATCACTATATCTGTACTGTTCGCCATTAATGCCCAAACGAAATGCATAGCAAAAATGTCGCCCGTTAGGATGTTCAGTTTTAATAATGGATAATTGTTCTTTAAAGGAATTTTCGGAAAGAATTGGAAAAGCATACGCTAAAAACTTGCTGCCTTTTTCCTTATACTCTCCTATAGAAGAGTTACTTAATGTTAAATAACTTTCTTTATTTCCCAACTTTTTAAAAGATTTATGTATTTACAAAGTTGGCAATAGAAATCATTATCGCAAATTTTATTTGCGGTAATTTAAATTAAAAATTCAGACAGCTTAGGCTTTTACTCTTTGTTTATTCTTCAATGCTCTTAGTCTTCTTAAAGCCTCTAATTGTTCTTTTCTTTTTTTTTTCGGTTTGTAGTTTTTACTCATGATGTAAAGTACTCCGAAAATAGCTCCAAGGAACAATGCAGTAACTAGGAACAAGATTAAATTTGAGTCCATAACGTTAGGTTTTAAGTGAAGCGATAGGTAGTCAATTCAACATTAAAACACAGTTTTTAGATAAATGAATTAAAAAATTCGACCAATCTATTAAATCTGTACTATGAAACATATAACGTAAGTTTTTTTAAATTGTTACTTTTATACTTTATTATTTTATGAAAAAGCAAATTAACATCAATAACTTAAACAAAAAAAAGCTACTTTCTGTAGATGAATATGTTAGTGCAATAGCTAAAGGAGATAGAAATGCATTGAGTAAAGCGATTACGCTTGTTGAGAGTAATAATAAATCGCACCAAGTTATTGCTGAACAAATTATTGAAAAATGTCTGCCTTTATCAGGAAAATCATTTAGAATAGGAATTACAGGAGTGCCGGGAGTTGGAAAAAGTACTTTTATAGAAGCACTGGGAATGTTTTTAATACAGCAGCAACATAAAAAAGTAGCTGTTTTAGCGATAGATCCGAGCAGCAATAAAAGTAGTGGAAGTATTTTAGGCGATAAAACCAGAATGAATGAACTCTCTGCTCAGGAAAATGCTTTTATTAGACCTTCCCCTTCTTCAGGAACTTTGGGTGGTGTAGCAAGAGCAACAAGAGAAAGTATTATTTTATGCGAAGCTGCCGGTTACGAAATTATATTGGTAGAAACAGTTGGTGTTGGTCAGTCGGAAACAGAAGTTAAATTAATGGTAGATTTCTTTTTATTGTTGATGCTTGCTGGTGCGGGAGATGAATTACAAGGCATTAAAAGAGGCATTATGGAAATGGCAGATGCTATTGTAATTAATAAAGCCGAAGGAGATAATATTGACAAAGCTAAAACTGCCAAAAGAGCTTACCAAAACGCATTACATTTATTTCCGCCCAACAAAAACGCATGGATACCAAAAGTTGAAACTTGCTCTGCTCTTGAAAATACCAATATTAAAGAAGTATGGAAAATAATGGAAGATTTTCAGCATTTGTTGGTGAGCAACGGTTTTTTTGATACGCAGCGTAAAGAACAAATAAAACATTGGTTGCAAAGCGAAATTAATCAAGCATTAATAGCTATGTTTAATGATAATAAAGCCATTCAGGATAAACTGAAAGTACTGGAAAAAGAGGTGTTGAACAACACTAAATCTCCTTTTGCAGCAGCAAACGAGTTGATTGGGTTGTTACGTTAATTCATTTTCAATAGTATAACTCAACTTATTTATTTGTATATAAAGTTTTTATCTAATGCTAAGGACTAACAAAACTTGAATAATCAGGGTTACTTGTTTTAAGAAATTTCCTGATTAAAATCATGTTAGCTATATTGAGAATTCTTTAAGTTTGGGAGTTGAAATCAAAAAGCGTAGCATATGCTTCGAAAATTATTTTTTTTATGCGTAGTTATTTTATTTTCAGGCTATTGTTTTGGAAATAAAAACCTTAATAAAGGAAATAAAATTTTTCTTGTTGACAGTACACAAATAAGATTAATAACGGTTTCTCTTATGGATGGAACTAAGATATGGGGTGAGTTTCGGAATGATAGTGCCGAATTTATTTATGTAATGGATTTTAATCTAGGGTTCGTTTTATTAAATAATAATAATATAGCAAGTCGAGAAATGGTTACGATAAATTCAGCAGTAATTATTGAAACGGCTAATGGGAGTTCTTATTTTGGACAGATAATTGAAATTGGTAATGGAGTTATGAAAATTAACTCACTGATTCTCGGTTTATTTGAAATTCAAACCAATACAATTACCAAAATTACTCCTTCAGATGAATATATAAGCCGTAAAGGAGAAACTTGGTTTGTTAACCCTAATGCAACAAGATATTTTTTTGCACCAAGTGCAATTCCTTTGAAAAAAAAGGAAAGTTATTTTCAAAATGCCTATTTACTTTCTAACTCAATTAATATTGGTATTACTGATAATATCACGCTAGGCGGAGGAGTCGTTATTCCATTTCTTTTTTATATTACACCAAAGATTTCATTCAAAGCAGCAAAGAATATTTACCTTGGAGGCGGGATTCTTTTTACACAATCTTTTATTAGTGACATAGGACTTAGTGCAGGAATTGGTTATGGACTTGCTACTTACGGAAATATGGAACATAACTTTACAATAGGAGTTGGTTATGGGTTTGCTCAATTTAATAATGAATACCGTCCTACACCAATGCCTATAGTTACTTTAAATGGGATGACTCGTATTTCAAAGAAAATGGCCTTAGTTAGTGAAAATTGGCTTATGCCAAGAGGTGGTTATAATAAGGAAGTAACAATTGGATATGATTTAACAGGAGCACCCATTTTCGAAACAATATATGAAAATAAAGATTTTTATTCGACAGCATTATCATTTGGAATTAGGTTAATGCCAGGGCTAAAAACGAGTGTAGATTTTGCGGTGGTTAGTATTAGAGGAAACCCTGGAAGCAATGACTTTTTTATTCCTTATCTAGATTTTGTATATAAGTTTTAATTAAATGAAACATCACATAAAATATGTGATAAAAAAAAGAAGTTTTGGTAAATTTTTGTTTAATAATAAGAAAACCAAATGCTTGAATACTCTAGTTCTAAAATGTATTTGTAATATGTTTGAATGTGATTAATTAAAACCTTTATC
>Ga0209231_1000042_pt1 | contig 98112 bp, 86 predicted proteins | sample Deesub45470m_DNA_FD_188086 | JGI IMG/M metagenome (GOLD analysis project Ga0209231, IMG submission 188086) | Deep subsurface microbial communities from North Pacific Ocean - 450_OLKR46/470m Metagenome (SPAdes) (version 2) | ecosystem: Environmental > Terrestrial > Deep subsurface > Unclassified ...
ATTAGAAATTAGAAATTAGAAATCTTTGTGTCTTTGCGTCTTCGCGAGAGAAAGAAATGTTGCATAAAAAACCTCTGTGTTCTATCGAAAATTAAAAATGGAAGAATTAATTATACAAGCAGTAGAAAAAGGAATAGCATCAATTTATGGTGCTGAAGTAGATGTAAATAGCATTCAACCTCAAAAAACTAGAAAGGAATTTGATGGCGATTTAACAGTCGTGGTTTTTCCTTTTCTAAAGGTTTCTAAAAAATCTCCTGAGCAAACCGCTGAAGATTTAGGCAAGTACTTAGTAGCTAATGTTCCTCAAATTATCAATTTTAACGTGGTAAAAGGCTTTCTAAACCTTAGCATTTCTGTTGATTATTGGCTTTATGAACTCAATACTATTGCTCAAAACAGAACATTCGGACAAGCAGCACCATCGGGTAAAACCTATATGGTAGAATATGCTTCACCAAACACCAATAAACCACTGCATTTAGGGCATTTAAGAAACATTTTTTTAGGATTTTCTGTTGCTGAAATTTTAAAAGCTAACGGACACGAAGTATTTAAAACCCAAATTATTAACGATAGAGGCATACACATTTGTAAAAGTATGTTGGCATGGCAACAATTTGGAAATGGAGAAACTCCTCAATCTTCAGGAATAAAAGGAGATCATTTGGTAGGGAAGTATTATGTAGAATTTGATAAGGCTTATAAAAAAGAAATTAATCAACTTATTGAAAAAGGATTAACAAAAGAAGAAGCCGAAAAAGAAGCTCCTATATTTAAACAAGCCCAAGAAATGCTGCTTAAGTGGGAAAATGGAGATAAAGAAGTGGTAGATTTATGGAAAAAAATGAATGCTTGGGTGTATGAAGGTTTTGATGTTACTTACCAAACTATGGGTGTTGATTTTGATGAAATTTATTATGAATCTGACACTTACATTTTAGGTAAAGACGTGGTAGAAAAAGGCTTAGTAGAGGGACATTTTTACAAAAAAGAAGATGGTTCTATTTGGTGCGATTTAAGTGCTGAAAAAATGGATGATAAGCTTTTGTTAAGGGCTGATGGCACTTCTGTTTACATGACACAAGATATTGGAACAGCTATAGAACGTTATAAAAATCATCCCAACTTAAACGGCATTATTTACACGGTTGGAAACGAACAAAATCATCATTTTAAGGTATTGTTTGCTATTCTAAAAAAACTGGGTTACAAATGGGCAACAGAATGTCATCATTTATCTTATGGGATGATAGAATTGCCTGATGGTAAAATGAAATCTAGAGAAGGAACGGTTGTGGATGCTGATGATTTAATGGCAGAAATTGTAAATGATGCCAAACTAATGACTCAAGAACGTGGGCATTTAGATGGACTAAGTAATGCTGAAAAAGACGAACTATACGCTCAGATTGGCTTAGGTGGGTTGAAGTATTATTTACTTAAAGTAGATGCTAAAAAAGGCATGGTGTTTAATCCGGAAGAATCTATTGATTTGAATGGCAATACTGCTCCTTTTATACAATATGCTCATGCCAGAATACAATCGTTATTAAGAAAAGCAAGCGAGTTGAATTATAGCACTTCTTACACCAATGCCGAATTAAACGAAGAAGAAATCACCTTAATAAAATTATTAAAAGATTTTCCTACAATTATTAAAGAAGCCGGAGAAAATATTAGTCCAGCAACCTTAAGTAATTATATTTATGAGTTGGTAAAAACCTTCAATCACTTTTATCAAAACGTACCTATTTTGCGTGAAGAAGATAAAAACAAACTAGCAATGAGATTAGTATTGTCTCAAAGTGTAGCAAATGTTATCGCTTCAGGCATGAAATTGCTTGGAATAGGTGTTCCTAACAAAATGTAAGTAAACCAGCTTTTTAAGCCAACACGTTTTCTCTGTAAATAGTTTGAGTTCTATCCGGACCAACAGAAACAATGGTTATCGGCACGTTTAGTTCTTGCTCTAAATATTCAATGTAAGCTGTTAATTCTTGTGGAACATCATGTATTGAGGCTAACTTAGTTAAGTCTTTTTCCCATCCTTTTAATGCAGTATAAATAGGTTTTACATCTTTAGAAACAATATCATAAGGCATGTAATCTATTTTTTCTCCATCTATTTCGTAATGCGTACAAACTTTAATCGTGTCAAAATCGCTTAAAACATCAGCTTTCATCATAATTAATTCGGTAACTCCATTAATCATAATCGCATATTTTAAAGCAGGTAAGTCAACCCAACCACATCTTCTTGGTCTTCCAGTTGTAGAACCAAATTCATTTCCGGCTTTTCTGATGCTTTCACCCACTTCATCATTAAGTTCTGTAGGGAAAGGACCACTGCCTACTCTTGTACAATAAGCTTTAAAAATTCCGAATACTTTTCCTATTTTGTTAGGAGCAATACCCAAACCTGTGCAAGTTCCTGCAGTAGTTGTGTTTGATGAGGTTACAAAAGGGTAAGAACCAAAATCTATATCTAACATTGTTCCTTGAGCACCTTCTGCTAATATAGATTTGTTGTCATTAATAGCATGGTTTAAGAAATGCTCGCTATCAATTACCGTTAGGTTTTTAATGGTTTCAATACCATTAAAGAAATCATCTTCCAAAGCACTTAAATCGTAACCGTAATCGTAAAACTTCAATAAATCTTTATGTTTAGCTACTAATTGGTCGTATTTTTCTTTAAAATCTGCTTCAAAAATATCACCTACTCTTAATCCATTTCTACCAGTTTTATCCATGTAAGTTGGACCAATTCCTTTTAATGTAGAGCCTATTTTTTCCTTGCCTTTTGCTGCTTCAGAAGCCGCATCTAACAAACGATGTGTTGGAAGAATTAAGTGTGCTTTTTTAGAAACGAATAATTGTTTATTCATCTCAACACCCATATTAATTAGGGCATCAATTTCTCTTTTTAAAATTACAGGATCTATTACAACGCCATTACCAACAATGTTGTTTACCCCTTTATGGAAAATTCCCGAAGGAATGGTGTGCAAAACATGTTTAATTCCATCAAACTCTAAGGTATGACCAGCATTTGGACCACCTTGAAAACGGGCAATTACATCATATTTTGGTGTTAATACATCTACAATTTTACCTTTACCTTCGTCTCCCCATTGGAGTCCTAACAATACATCTACTTTCATGTGTTTATTTTTATTGTTTTTTATCTGTTACATGTAACTCCCAATTTATCATTCTCTAGTGCTAGAAAATTTTTACTCATGGTCGTTTCATTATTGAATATTAATTTATTGGTTGTTTTATTTTAAGAATAGTTTCTTTTGCTTCTTTAATGTTTTCGGCAATGTTAAACACATTGTTCAGTTTAGTAATTACCAATAATTGGTTAATTTTTTTAGGGATATTTACTATAAACACTTCTCCGTTTCTGTTTCTTGTTTGGGTAAGAATTGAAATGAAAACACCCAAGCCAGAACTGTTCATATAGTCCATTTTAGCTAAATCTAAAATAATAAAATTTAAGCCTTCATTATAATAAAAATCTAATTCCGACAGTAATTCTTCGGCTTGTTGTTTATTATTCAAACTACCCGAAAGCGAGATAAGAAGCAACTCTTGTTCTTTTTTTATTTCAAAGGAAAAGTTCATTTTTTTTCGTTTTTAACTCCATAAAAATTAAGCGAATGATGTAAAATTTTCACATCAAACATTTCTTGAAGTGTGTTTTTAATAGTTTGAATTCTTGGGTCGCAAAACTCTATTACTTCGCCATTGCTTAAAATAATATGGTCGTGTTGTTTAGAGCCATGAGATTTTTCATATTGAGCAATATTATTGCCAAATTGGTGCTTTCTAACCAAGTTAGCAGCCAACAATAATTCTATAGTGTTATAAAGTGTTGCTCTACTAACTCTGTATTTTTTATTTTTCATGGAAAGATATAACTCTTCCACATCAAAATGATCATCGTTAGCGTAAATTTCTTGGAGTATGGCGAAACGCTCTGGAGTTTTTCTATGCTTGTGTTCCTCCAGGTAATGGGTGAAAATTTCTTTTACTTTTTGTTGAGTTTCTTCAGTTAAGCTCATAACAAATTATTAAGTAGTAAAATTAACTAATTTAACTTATTCTTAAAGCAAAATATTTTGAAAGATATTAAGAATTGATAAGTTTCGTTTAAAACTTCCTACTTTAGTGGTTCAAATTAATAGAAACATGAACGGAACAATTCATCACATAGAAATTTATGTGTCAGATTTAGAAAAAACGAAGCTTTTTTGGGAGTGGTTGCTAACCTCAAAATTTTCCTATACAAAATTTCAGGAATGGCAACATGGTGTAAGTTTTAAGCTTAAAGATAGTTATATCGTTTTTGTTCAAACAGAAGATGATTATTTGGATATTGCTTATCACAGAAAAAGAACAGGCTTAAATCACTTGGCCTTTCATTGCGATTCAAAAGCATTTGTAGATAAGTTAACAGCAGAATTAAAAGAAAAAGAGGTTATGATTTTATATGCTGATAAACATCCTCATGCAGAAGATTATTATGCAGTGTTTTTTGAAGATCCCGATAGGATTAAAGTTGAAGTTGTTTGTTCAGCGTAACTTACCTCAACTAACTATATCTTTTTTAACCAATTTCTGGTTTAGGCTATCTTTAAGTTGAGTAAACTTTTGCAGATATTCTTTTTTAACCGGGTCGGCTGGTGGTGTTTCTTCTTTTAAATGATTTACCTGGCTACCATGTTTCCAAAATCTATAGCAAACATGCGGACCTGTTGCTAAACCTGTGCTACCAACATATCCAATAACTTCTCCTTGTTTAACTCTTTGTCCGGTTTTAGCATTTCTTTTACTCATGTGCAAGTACTGAGTGGTATAGGTGCTGTTGTGCTTAATTTTCACATAATTGCCATTATATTTTTTATAGGCAGATTCTACAATTACGCCATCACCTGTTGCTAGAATTGGTGTTCCTGTTGGAGCAGCATAATCTGTTCCTAAATGTGGTTTGTTAACTTTTTGTACAGGATGAAATCTTCTCATAGTAAAACCCGAAGTTAATCTGCCGTACTCTAACGGAGATTTTAAAAACGCTCTTTTCAAACTATTTCCGTCCGCATCAAAATAATTGGTGATGCCATCTTGTTCAAATCGGTAAGCGTAATAATCTCTTCCATAATGATTAAAATTGGCCGCCAACACTTTTCCTATTCCAATAAATTTATCATCTACATAACGTTCTTCATACACCACATTAAAATGATCTCCTTTTTGGATGCTGTAAAAATCGATTGTCCAAGCATAAACATTTGCCATTTCTATTGCTAAAATAGGACTTGCTTCTTGTTCTACCAATGTTTGGTATAAGGACGAGTTGATAGTGCCTTCAATTTGTTTTATTTTAGTGGTAACTTCTTTTTGTCCTCTATAAATGGAAATAGAATCTCGCATATCAAAAACAACATACTCTGTTTCGTTGGGTTCGTAAATAAAACATTGAGCTTTACCCAAAGAATCTTTACTACAAAGTATGGTGTATTTTTTACCGGAAGCAATCTTTCTTACATCAAAAATATCTCTTGACATTTTTGCCAACATATCAATGTCTGTATAAGGAATATGATATTTTAAAAGAATATTGGCTAAAAATTGGTTGGGTTGGATAACATCTTTATAAACAGCAAACGAATCTATTTCAAATCCATACTCAACAATCGGTTCTTTCTTTTCTTCTTCAATAATTTGTTCTACTATTTCTTCGTCAACATTGTTTTTATTTCCTTGATATTGAGTAAAAAACAAGCTGACAGCAGCTACAATTATAATAAGTATAGGTAGAAATTTCTTCATATTGCAACAAAAATACCATTAAGATACGAATCTCAATGGTATTTGTTTGGCTCTTTTAAACAAATTAATGTTGAAGCCGAAAAAAATTGCCTCACCCGAAACTAGCTACTCTAGTTTCGACCTCTCCAAAAGGAGAGGTAAATAAGAAACCCCGAGGCAAAGCCTCGAGGAGTTCTTTTTAATTTATTTTTTTGCAATTGATAATGGGTGAGCTAATCCTTCAGCATTGGTTAATTCTGCTTTTACTGCTCCAATTAAAATTTTTGCTTCTATCATTAATGGAATTTTATTTCCGTCATTAGATACCCAAAAACTTACATCTTCTTCTTTATCGAATATTCTACCTTTTTGCGTTACCGGGTGGAATTTAAGTGCGTTATAATAAGTTCCACCAACTTTAACTTTATCTTCGCCCATGTATCTAATTTTTAACGGCCAAACTTCTTCATCTACAAAAGTCCAAATGGTAAAAACCTCGCCTTTTTTTGCTTTACTATAATCTAACGTTCTAGCATAAAAGAAAGAAGAAAGCATATCTTGAATTCCTTCAGGAGTTTCATAAACCTCTCCTTTATGGGTTTCTACAGTTTTTTTAGACTGTGCAAATTGATATTTTTGTTTTTTCTTATACCCTCCTTCGTTAATGTCTCTAACAAACATCCAAGGGAATACGCCTTCAACATCCAAAAAAGTTTCATAACGGTCTCTTACCTTAAAAACCCAATCGAAAGCTCCTACCGTTTTACCTGTACCAACAATATGGTAGATTTCTCTATTGGCAATTTTTTTATCTAACTTGTTCACTTCAATTTTGGCTGTTCCGGCATTTACAAATCCGTAATGTAATCTAAACTCTAGTTTTTCGCCATCTTTAAAAGCTTTATGGTCAACGGTTCTTAGTTTACTATTACCATCGTTATTTATTGTAGGAAGGTCGTTTTGTTGGTACGCTGAAAAAGACAATACCAACGTAGCAGCAACTATTCCTAATCCTATTTTTGTGGTTCTTAAATTTTTCATAACATAAAAAGTTTTAGTTTGGTAGTTCTATTACAAAACTTATGCCACTCCACTTTATTGTATTTACTACGGCACTTTTGTATGAAAGGTTAATTGGGATGATTTATCTATTATAAAGCATAGTATTTAGATTTACTTAAATTAACCTAACTTCGCCACATGAATGAACTCAACCTTTTTTTAGAAAAACTTGCTGAAAGCTACGCTAACAATTCTTTTGTAAAAATTACATTAAGCAAACCAGCTTACAAAAGCGATGGATTATTAAATGTTTATATTCGCTTAGTAAGCATTAAAAACGAGCTTGTTTTTTCTTTTACTTACCATTACCAAACTAACGACCAAGTTAAAAACTATACCTTAGAAGAAACAAATGCCGAGCTAATGGAATTGCTCACTAACAAGTTTAAAATTGCTCGATTATTTACACTTAAAGAAGATGTTGTACTTCAATTTTCTAAAAAAGGTAAAGGAAGTTTAAAAACCTTAGCTCCTAGTTTTGAAAACAAGCCGCCCGAGACACATGATGTACCCAAGAAAAAAAGAGCTGCCTTAGGTAAATACTTAAACGTTTTAGGAATTGCGGATGAAAATGGTCAGGTATTTCCTAAAATGGCAGGTAAATTCAAGCAAATTAATAAATACCTTGAGATAGTAGAAAACTTACTAAAAGACAACCATTTTAATGAACCTATTCGCATAGTTGATATGGGTTCCGGTAAAGGATATTTGACTTTTGCTTTGTATGATTTTATGAAAAATCAACTTAAACTTAATGTAGAGATTAAAGGCATAGAAATACGACAAGAATTGGTTGATTTTTGTAACGATGCAGCTGCGAAATGCGGTTTTGAGCAATTATCGTTTCATAAAAGTACTATACAAGATTTAAAAGAAGATAAAATTGATATTTTAATCGCACTTCATGCTTGTGATACAGCTACAGATGATGCTATTTTTAAAGGCATTTCTGCTAAAGCGGCTTTAATAATTTGTGCTCCATGTTGTCACAAGCAACTCAGACAAGCTTCTAAAGGAAAGGAAATTGCCAATCCTTTGTTAAAACATGGCATTTTTAAAGAAAGACAATACGAAATGATTACCGATGCCATGCGAGCATTAATCATGGAAAAACAACAGTACAGCACTAAAATTTTTGAATTTATTTCTAACGAACATACACGTAAAAACATCATGTTAGTTGCTTCAAAATCAAATAAAAAACCTATAGTTGAGAAGATTGATGACGAAATTAACACTATTAAAAAGGAATTTAATATCGAACAACATTATTTAGAAAGCCTTTTAGATTAATGTTTTAACATACTACCTTAAGATTAACTCATCGTTAATTTTTTGTAATTCTAAGCTACATTTCTTGTTTTGTGCTTAATTTCATAGATATTTGCTAAAAATTGAGGAAGCTTATTTCATAAAAATGAAAAAATATTTTGACAGAGAGTTAAGTTGGTTGTCATTTAATTATAGAGTACTACAAGAGGCTATTAACCCTTACGAACCTTTAATGGAGCGATTAAAGTTTTTAGCCATCTATTCTGCTAATTTGGATGAGTTTTATAAGGTAAGGGTAGCCTCATTAAAGAATATTCTAAAAATTGAGAAAAAGCAAGGGTTAGAACCAAACCCTTACATCAAAAAATTGCTCAAAAAAATTAAAAAAACTGTTTTTGAACAACAGGCAGAGTTTAATCACATATTTAATACTAAAATTTTACCTCAACTAGAAGAAGAGAATATCTTTTTAATAAACCAAAAGCAGATAAATGAAGAACAGAAAGCTTTTTTAAAAAACTTTTTCGATAAGGATATTCTGCCATTATTAAAAATTAAAGAAGTTAGTGAAACCACCTCTGTATTTGTTAAAAACAAAGGCTTGTATCTGGCAATTGATGTCATTAATAAAAAGACCTTAGAGCACAATTATTTCATTGTTAATGTGCCTATTAGAAAGACTCAACGTTTTATTAAACTATCTAATAATGAAAACAAAGAAATTATCATTCAGCTTTCTGATGTAATGCGTTTGTTTTTACCTCAACATTTTCCGGATTATGATTGGGTAAAGTGTTATGAAATTAACCTAACTCGTGATGCTGAGCTTTATTTAGAAGAAGAAATAGCTGAAACTATTCAAGAAAAAATATCAGCAAGTTTATATAAAAGAAAAGTGGGTGCACCATCCAGGTTTTTATATGACGAACGTATGCCAAAAGAGCTTCAAAAAATTCTCAGAAAAAATATTGGACTACAAAAAGGAGAGTCTATTCCTGGAGGAAGATATCATAATTTCAATGACTTTTTTGCTTTTCCAATGCCTAATAAGCCTGATTTGTTTTACCCTGTTTTTGATGTGTTGCAACATCCTGAATTAGAGAAAAGTGAATCTTATTTTAATGCTATTTCTAAGAAAGATTTTATTCTTCATTTTCCATATCAAAATTATTGTTACATCACCGATTTTCTGGAAGAAGCAGCAGAGGACGAAAATGTGGAAGAAATTAGCATTACACTTTATCGAGTAGCCAAACACTCTAAGGTTTGTCAGGCACTTATAAAGGCTGCCGAAAAGGGTAAAAAAGTAATGGTTTTTAGTGAAGTAAAAGCTCGGTTTGATGAAGAATTAAATTTACATTGGGCAGACAAAATGAAGGAGGCTGGTGTTGACGTTCATTATAGTTTTGAAGAGTTAAAAGTACATTCAAAAATATTTTTAATTACCAGAAAAGAAGGAAATAAAAAGGCAAAATATGCTTATTTTGGAACGGGAAATTTTAACGAAGATACTTCAAGAATTTATTGTGATCATGCCTTACTTACCAAAAATCCTAAGCTCACCAATGAATTAAGCAAGGTCTTTCACTTTTTGATAAACAGACAAAAAGAAACAATAAGGTTTAAACATTTGTTAGTTGCTCCTTTTAATATGCGAGAGCAATTTAATAAGATGATTGATAATGAAATCAGTAATGCGAAAAAAGGCTTAAAAGCTCAAATGATTCTGAAAATGAACAGTTTGGAAGACCGACAAATGATAGATAAATTATATGAAGCTAGCAATGCGGGAGTAAAAATTAATATTATTGTTCGAGGTATTTGTTGTCTAATTCCGGGGGTTAAGGATATGAGTAAAAACATAACGGTAATTAGTATTATTGACCGTTATTTAGAGCATGGAAGAATTTATTGGTTTTATAATGGAGGTAACGAAAAGCTATTTTTAGCCTCAGCCGATTGGATGAAACGTAACCTTACTTACCGAGTAGAAGTTGGTTTTCCTATTTATGATAAACGATTGGCTATGGAGATTAAAAAACTACTTTCACTTCAGTTAAAAGACTCTATAAAAGCTCGAAAATTAAATAAAACACAAAGTAATCCCTACAAAAAATCTACTGCCAAAAAAAGAATTAGAGCTCAGTTTGATTATTATGAATACCTGAAAAATAAGGCTGAGAATTAATATTTCTCTCTTAAAGCTTTAAAAACATCTGCTACAGCAGGACATATTTCTGTGTTTTTTAGCGATAAATCTAAGATTTGATAAAATCTTTTTCGGTTGGTATGCGGATATTCTCTACAAGCTGCCGGTCGGCTTTCATAAACCATACAGTAATTTTCATAATCTAAAAACGGACAAGGAGCAGCGTTCAGCACATAATCACCTACTTCATCTAAATGTAAATATTGAGAAACAAAAGTTGAAGACCTCATTTTTAGGTGTTTTGCCAACCTATCAATATCTCTATCATAAAAAATAGGACTAGTGGTTTTGCAACAATTGGCACATTGCAGACAGTCTATTTTATCAAAAGCATCATCATGAGCATCGTGTGTATTATCATCTAAATTTTTTGGTTTACTTTTTTTAAGCTTTTTAACCAATAACTGATTGTCTTTTTTATGCTTTTCGGCTTCTTCAAGTTTTAATTTTAGACTACTATTCATGCTGCAAAAGTAGTGAAATTACTCTTTTACAAACTTTATTGTTTTTGTTGTAGCATCATTATTTAATTGCATAAAATAAATTCCTGATGAGAAATTACTGATGTCTAAAACTGTTTGTAAGCTAGCATTAGTTGTTAAAATAATTTTACCAGTTACATCTGTAATAGCTATATTCGTATTTCCATTTGGCAAGCCTTTAATGTTAAGTTGGTTATTAGCTGGATTTGGATAAAGCACCACATCAATAAAATTAGTTAATTCATCCACACCTATTATGGTAGAATTCATACAGATTTCTAATCCCCAACTATCTAAACTTCCACCATCCCAATTAAAAACATCTTCAATAGTAAGCGTCCATGTTCCTTGTGGGTTTTCACCATTAAAAGCAGCTAAAGCATCTTGAGGTTGGTAAGTTCCACCACCAACTGGAGGACAAGGTAATGCTCCCGGTGTTGCAGCATCATCAAAATTCACATCAAAATCATTTTCGCTATCACAAATTTCTTCCCATAATGTTACAATTGTTCCTTGAGGACTTTCTAATGTAACAATTAAATCGGCTATCCAAGTGTGTGTTCCTATTAAGTCAATAACATTCACATCATTTATAGTTCCTGAGTTAGTAATATTTAATGTTGATGTTACAATTGCAGTAGTACTAGGAATAGTTACAGGAACATTTGTACTCATAGCTGTAATACAATTGCTTGTTGTAAATGAGTTGCTTGAAGAAAAACTTCCTGAACCACATTGATTGTTTGGTCTTACTCTCCAATAATATTCGGTATCAGCCGCAAGAGTTGATGAAGTATAAGTCGCAGTGGTTAGCCCTGTAGCATTATCAACTATGTTTGTAAAAGCAGCATCTGTAGCTATGTCAAGATCATAAGTTGTAGCATTAAGAGTTGCTTGCCAAGTAAATGTATAAGGTCCCGAAACATTTGTAGCTCCATTTGCCGGACTTAGTAAATTAATAGGTGTAAAATTGTTGGAATAAACATTTAAATTAATATTCGTTGATTGAGTTGTTGAGCTTGCTGTTCCTGTTATGGTAATAGTATGTGAGCCAACCATTGCAGCTGTTATTCCTGAAACCTGAACAGTAACATTTGTTCCATTTGCTTGGGCGGTTGAAGGTGTAAAACTTACGGTTGTTCCCGCAGGATTTCCTGAAGCAGAAAAAGTAGTAACATCATTAAATCCTAAAAAAGTATTGTATGTAAAAATATAGGTTGATGTTCCTGGAGCACAAATATCATTGCTAGTAGCACCAGGTGCAAAATTCATTACAAATTCTGATGCCTGAATAGTAAAATTAGTTGAGTTTAACGCATAAAATATGTTTCCTGCACCTCTTACCATTACTCTGGCGTTAGTAGTTGCACTTCCTGTTGGGACAGTAACATTTGCTGAACCATTATTAGGAACTCCTGTTGCTAAAGTAATGGGGTAGGTATATCCACCATCTTGAGATAAGAAAATATCTACATTTGGACTGTTTACAGCTCCTGCATTTGTTCCGGCAACATTCCATGTAACAGTTTCTGTGCTACCTTCATTCCAAGTAACAGCAGTATTTTGAGATGTTACTGTAAAAGGACCTGAGTTACCATCAACAGTAACTACCATTTGGTCTATTTTATTTTGACCACCTCCTGAAAGATTATCTCTTACAGTAAGTGAAAAATTCATCGTTCTTCCTACATTAGAAACTGTTTCCCATTGAGTGGTTAAATTACCAGCTATTACACTTGAAAGTTGTGGCATATACCTATTTGGAGAAGTGGTGGGGGCTACAGAGCGGAAAGCCGGACTTCCGGTACTTGTTGCACTTACACTTGTTTGAGAATTAAAACCAGCATCCCCTTGTTCCCAACAAAATGATAGTGAATCTACATCGGGATCTGAACCACTTCCTTCTAAAATAAAAGCAGTTCCTTTTGGAATAGTATAATTAGCTCCTGCATTTGCTGTAGGAGCAGTATTTACCATTGGTGTAGAAGTGTAACAACTTTTTGACGCTACATTAGTGGTAACTTGCTGGATATTGAAAAAGTGAAAATAATCATCACTATGAGGCTGAACATCTGAAGCCCCAGTAATTCCTGCATATCCCATAATAGAAGAACCACTTCCCGGTTCCATTTGAGCACCTGTACCTTCACTTCCTCCATGAGTCCAAGTATGATTAGCCCCAAATTGATGTCCAAATTCATGAGCTACATAATCCACATCAAAATTATCTCCTTGAGGAACAGAATGCGAACTATAACCACTTCCTTTTTGATTGTTTACACAAACACAACCTATACAACCAGCATTTCCATTGTTAGAACCTTGATGCAATAAATGTCCTACATGATAATTTGCTTCTTGAATTACACTACTTAATGTAGATTGTAATTGGCTATTTAAACTGTTGGTATAAGGATCTGTTGAAGGATTGGTAAATACCACATCATCATTATTGGCAACCAATTGCATAGTAATACCAAAATCTGTTTCATAAACACCATTAACTCTTGTCATGGTAGCGTTTATTGCAGCCATAGCTAATATTTTTGTTCCTCCGTGCCAAACGGTATATTCTCCTGAAGCGGAAACGGCAGTTAAAAAAGTTCTTAATGTTTGGTCATTTGCATCCTTATTGTTGGAATGCTTAATTTTTTTCATGTCCAGAGCAATATCGTCTGTTAAACATTCAAAAGTATGTTGATTTACTTCGTTTGTTTTTCTCGAATACACTGCATAAGAGGTTAAATCAGTAGAATATGGTTCAATAAAAACACTTTTTCTATCTAATCTGAAAAGCATGCTGCTCAACCCTTTTTGTGGAGAAAAACTAAACCTGATGGTGGAAGCTGTTGAGGTGCTTTTCCCAAAAAAAGATTTAATTTCTGGATATTTTGCAGCTAAATCTGGATGAAAAATAGAAGCTTCAAATACTTCGAAATTTTCTATTGTTCCATTCCCTGTAGGAAACCCTAAAATAAGGGTTGATGTATTTTGAGAAAATCTTTTCGGAGCTTGGTTTAATAGATTTTGTAAGGCAGCAACATCCAACTGATAAACATCAAAATTTATTGGGAGGATAGTTGTGTTTATTTTATTATTTACGGCTACTTTGGTTGTTTTAGTCCATAAGTTAGCATGTTGTTGAGCATTAGCCGAAACTACTGTTCCTAATAAAAGTAGAGAGAAAAAAGTAGTTTTAAAAAAGTTTGTTTTTCGCATAAAGCAGCAGATTAAAATTAATTAAGCCATAAAGTTAACCTAAAAGTGAGCAAGAAACAATATTATTTGATGGGTAGTATTGAAATCCTATTTTTTTAATTAGGAAAGGAGGTGGAAAAACAAAAAACCCAATAAACTGTTATTCAATTTATTGGGTTTTAAAAGTTGTCCGACTAGGGCTCGAACCTAGACTCTTCTGGACCAAAACCAGACGTGTTGCCAGTTACACCATCGGACAATTGGACGGCAAAAGTAATAATTTTTTTTACTTGTACAAATTTTTTTGCACTCATTAATTTAAGGTGTTTTTTATTCTTTATGTAGGTTAGTTTTTTAATGATTTACAACTTTTAACAATCATTAACTGTAAATATTATTCATCATTAGACAAGAATTTCATATTTTCGTGAACTTAAATAATACTGAATAACATGGAATATAAAAAACTGAACAATATTATAGGATGGATAATTTGGGCAATTGCTTCATTTGTATATCTATCAACCATAGAGCCCACAACAAGTTTTTGGGATTGTGGTGAGTTTATCGCTGCTGCGTATAATTTAGAAGTTGGTCACCCACCGGGAGCGCCATTATTTATGCTTATAGGTAGGTTTTTCACCATGTTTACAACTCCTGAAAATGCAGCTGTTGCCATTAATGCAATGTCGGCATTGAGTAGTTCGTTCACCATTTTATTTTTATTTTGGTCTATAACAGCAATAATTAAAAAAATGGTAGTTAAAACAGGCGAAATGGATAAAGCTGCTATGATTGCTGTTTTTGGTAGTGCTATTGTAGGTTCTTTAGCTTATACTTTTTCAGATTCATTTTGGTTTTCTGCGGTAGAAGGTGAGGTTTATGCCATGTCTTCTTTATTTACTGCTGCTGTATTTTGGGGAATTCTTAAATGGGATGCAGTAGCTCATGAATCGCATAGCACCAGATGGTTGGTTTTTATTGCTTATTTAATGGGACTTTCTATTGGAGTCCATTTATTGAACTTATTGGCGATACCTGCAATGGTGTTTTTATACTACTTCAAAACTAGAGATTTAACTGCTAAAAGATTTTTTATTGCTTCAGGTGTGTCCGTACTTATTCTAGGAATTGTTCAATTTGGAATTATACCAGGAACATATAAGCTAGCCTCTATTTTTGAATTATTTATGGTAAATACATTAGGAATGCCTTTTCACTCTGGATTGGTTTTCTACTTTATTCTTTTAGCAGGATTAGTTGCTTATGGCTTATATTATACTCAACAAAAAGGCAAGGTGTTATGGAATACTGTTTTGCTTTGTTTTAGTGTTATCATTATCGGTTATTCAACCTATTCGATTATTTTAATTCGTTCTGCTGCTAACCCTCCAATGGATGAAAACAACCCAGAAAATGTGTTTAGTCTGTTGTCTTATCTTAATCGTGAACAATACGGTTCTGCTCCATTTTTAACAGGTCAGTTTTATAATACTCCTTTAGATAGTAGAGAGCAATTTGTTGAAGGTAAAATTGTTTATTACCAAAATAAAGAAACTGGTAAATACGAAGCGACTAATAAAGGTGAAAAAGACAAACCTAATTATGATGAAAAAGCTTCAGGGTTTTTTCCAAGAATGTGGAGTTCTCAAGGTAACCATGTAAGAGATTATAAAATGTGGGTTGATATTAAAGGGAAAAACGTTAGGGCTTCAAGTGGTGAGACTATTAAAATACCAACTTTTGGAGATAACCTAGCTTTTCTATTCAATTATCAATGGGGACATCTTTATTGGAGATACTTTATGTGGAATTTTGCGGGAAGACAAAGCGATGTTCAAAACTCTACTCCCAATGAAATAGTTAATGGTAATTGGATAAGCGGAATTAAACCCATTGATGCTGCCAGATTAGGAAATCAAGATAAACTTTCTAAAAGTGTAACTGAAAATAAAGGACATAATCGTTATTTTCTTTTGCCTCTTATTTTAGGTATAATTGGGTTGATTTATCAATTTATTAAAGATCCAAAAGATTGGTTAATTCTTGCCTTGTTATTTTTCTTTACAGGATTAGCTATTAACTTTTATACCAATCCTCCTTCTCCACAACCAAGAGAAAGAGATTATGCTTATGTAGGTTCATTTTATGTTTTTGCTATATGGATAGCCTTAGGCGTTTATGCTTTGTATGAAATTCTAGGAAAGAAAATTCAACGCTTAGCAAGTGCAGGTTTAGTAACTACTGTTTGCTTGTTAGCGGTTCCTGTTTTAATGGCTAACCAAAATTGGGATGATCATGATCGTTCAAAAAGATATACTGCAAGAGATTTTGCAAGAAATTATTTAAGTTCATGTGCACCAAACGCTATATTATTTACCAATGGAGATAACGATACTTTCCCGCTTTGGTATGTTCAGGATGTAGAAGGTTTTAGAACAGATGTAAGAGTGGTTAATTTAAGCTTATTAAATACCGATTGGTACATAGAACAAATGCGAAGAAAGGCTTGGGATTCTGATGGAATACCGCAAATGCTTCCTGACCATAAAATAAGACAAAGTACCAACGATTATGTTTATGTATATGACAGAGGAATTGAAGGACATACTGATGTAGATGAAATTATTAAGTTTATTACAGATGATAGTCCTAAATCTAAAATAACAGGAAACAACAATAAACAAATAGATTATTTACCTACGAAGAAATTTAAAATTTCTGTAGATAAAGAGGTTGTTTTAGCTAATGGAACTGTTTCTAAAGATAAAGCCAATAGAATCTTAGATAATGTAGAGTGGAGTATAGAAGCTAATGGGATCTATAAAAAAGATCTTATTATTTTAGATATATTAGCTGCCAACGATTGGAAAAGACCTATTTATTTTGCCATTACTACCGGTGATGACGCTTATTTAGGATTAACCGATTATTTTCAAATTGAAGGGTTGGCTTACAGATTAGTACCTTATAAAGCTCAAAGCTTTGATGGACAAACAGGAGAGGTAAATACAGAAGCGATGTATGAAAATCTGATGACTAAGTTTGAATGGGGAGGAATGAATAAGTCAGAAATATACATGGATGAAAATAACAGAAGGATGTGTATGAACTTACGTAATAATTTTGCTCGTTTAGCAGGCGATTTTATCAGACAAGGGAAAAAGGAAAAAGCATTAGAAGTGTTAGATAAATGTTTAGAAGTAATCCCTCATAAAAATGTTCCTTACAATCAATTTATGGTATCCATTGCTGAACATTATTATAGATTAGAAGCTTATGATAAGGCAAATGAAATTGTAAAAATACTGCTGGATATTTATGAAGATGACCTAAACTATTATATGTCGTTAAAAGGAAAATACAGAAAATCTGTTGAACGTGAAGAAGGGTTTACAAAGTACATTCTTGGTCAATTGGTAATGCTTGCAAGAGATAGGTATCCAGACTCAGGTTTAAATGAAGAAATGAAAGAAAGATTTGATTTTATTACCAACACTGTTAATTCAGGAAGATAGAAATACTGAAAAATAAATGAAAAAAATAGTAAGAAGCATTCTTAGAGCTTTAGGATTATACACTTTTGCCATAGATATAGAAAATAAATTAATAACTCTTATTAAAAAACCTGAGCGTAAAAAATTTTACGGACAGTTTATAAAAAAAGATAGTTTGTGTTTTGATGTAGGTGCTAATAAAGGCAACAGAACAGAGATTTTTTTAGAGCTAGGAGCAAAAGTAGTTGCTGTTGAACCACAACAAGAGTGTTATCTACACTTACAAGAAAAATTTGGAGACAAAATTAACCTCATCACTAAAGGATTGGGCGAAAAAGAAAGTACCGAAAAATTGTATGTTTCAGGCTCAACATTAATTTCTTCTTTCTCTAAAAGTCATGTTGATATGATGCAAGAAGAACGTTTTAAAGGAGCTAATTGGGATAAAACAGTAGAAATTCAAATGACTACTTTAGACAATTTAATCAAACAATTTGGAGTGCCTGATTTTTGCAAAATAGATGTTGAAGGTTATGAGTATGATGTATTAAAAGGGTTATCTCAACCGCTTAAAGCACTTTCGTTAGAATATATTGTTCCAGAAAACACTCAAGTATTAGTAGATTGTTTGACCCATCTTAACAAATTAGGGAATATAGAATGTAATTTTTCTTATGGAGAATCTATGCAGTTGAATTTACCAACTTGGAAAAACGGCAAAGACATGGTAGATTATATACAAACAGATGATTTTACAGCAACTTCTTATGGAGATGTTTATATAAAATTTATTTGATTTATTCATAAAAAAAGCGGTGTAATGAAAAGAATCATTACACCGCTTTATTATGTTGTTTTAATTAAAATTATTGCACAATCATTTTCTCTACAATAACGGCATCATTTTGTTTAACCTTAACAAAATATACTCCTTTAGCTTGATCTGAAATATCTAAAGTAGTTTGATTTCCATTAATAATTCTTCTTTCAATAATGTTTCCTACAACATCATATACTTCAATTAAAGCGTCTTTAGTATTATTTTCAATCAATATCTGAAATTGACCTGAATTAGGATTAGGGTAAACAGTTACTTTGTTATTAAATCCCTCTTCTTCAACACCAACAATGTTTCCGCAAGTTGCAGCTCCCCATGTTGGGTCATTTACATCAGAATTAGTACTACTACCTAAATTTCCAGTGTTTCCATTTACCTTGTTTGTAACTAACTGACCAGTTCCTTCATTTAATTCCCAATAAGCCAATAAATTTGGAGTAGATGCTGAAAAACCACTATTCATACCATTTAATATTTCTGAGGCAGTACGTGCTCTATCCCAAATACGAACTTCTGAAATACTTCCTTTTAAAGGATCATTTACACTTGAACCAAAATCATGTCCAATCCATGCAACATTACGAGAAGAACTTAAAGATTGGTTAACGGTACTATTATATGTGCCTATCAAAGAACCATCAACATAAAAAGATAACAACCCTGATTGTCTTGTAATAGCAACATGATGACATTCCCCATCTAATATACTCCCATTAAATGTTCCATTATTAACAAGTAAATGATTTTGTCCACCAAACTGTATACATAACATTTTATAATTTGAACTACCCCAAAGATTGTGAAAAAACATTACACAACCGTTTGGGAAAGATGGACTGTTAGATAATATTACAGGGTGTGCTTGTTGTTCAGATTCCAACCCCCTAACCCATGCTTCAATGGTAAAGTCTCCAGTCCCTATTGTGTTTAAATCGTTAGGAACTTCTACATAATCATTATTCCCATCAAAAGTTAATAGCTGAGCAGTAGAAATTAATGAGCTTAAAAATAAAATTGATAATAAAGTAAAATTTTTCATGTATGTTTTTTTTAATTAATAACTTCAAAAGTAGACAAAAATAATAATAAATGAATCTTATTCACCTCATTAACCTCAACGCTTCTTTCTTACTAAGTACGTTTAATGCTGTATTCTCGGCAAAAGTTGTTACCCATTCAGGATTTGTTCTGCTATATTCTCGCAATATCCATCCAATAGCTTTATTAATAAAAAACGCTTTACTTCCTAATAACGCGTTTATGGTGTTACTAAGCAATAGTATCTCTGTTTCTTCTTTGTATTTTAATTGAAATAATAAGGCACAACGTTGCAACCAAATATTTCCAGATTTCAACCATTTAGTTACATAAATTGTTTTTTGTTCAGGGAATTTTTTAAAATAAGCTCCCATTAATTTAGTAGCAATAACATCTACTGTATCCCACCACGATTGGTTAACAACCATAAATTCATATAAATCGATATCTCGTTTTTCTAATTGTTTAACATATTTAAATGCTAATTCTTGAGCAAAATAATGGCATTCTCGCTGAGGTTGCTCCCATAAAATACTGATGATTCCTTCTAGTTCTTTTTTATCCGGAAGCATTTCTTTAGCTAAAAAAGTTTGTTGTAACGCTCTTCTTTCTGTTGTTTTTATACCAAAAAATGGAAACTGATTCCGCATGTATGCTGATTGCTCTAATGCAATTTTATTATTTGCATTTAGTTTAAATTCTTTTATAAGTGTGTTAATGTAAGGATGCATCATAAATAAAGATTGAATGACCAAAAATATTCTTTTTATCAATACAATTTTGCAAAGATTTCAAAATGCCACTTCTGTTTATGTCTTATAGTTAAAGTTGTTTTAAAGTAATTTATTTCCTACTTTTATATCAAATAATAAGGCAATTACCCAACCTTTTTTGCTTTTTAATATCTTTATAGTACATTAAAACCTGGGATAATCATACAATTGTAAAAGGGTGCATTAATTTTGACCCAAAGGCTCGGAGTATATTATATGAAAAATATGCTTCGCAAATGTTTAGTGTTTGTTTGCGATATACTAAAAATAAAGAAGATGCAGAGGATGTTTTTCAACAAGCATTTTTTTTAATTTACAAAAATTTATTCCAGTTAAAAGATGTTGAAGCACTTAGTGGTTGGATAAAAAGGATTGTTGTAAATGAAGCCATAGATTTTACTAAAAGAAAATACTATCTTAGAGTTGTTGAACCGATGGATGCGTCCTTAAACTTATTACCAGACAATGCGGAAGATGTTTTAAGTCAAATGTCAACGGATGAACTTACAAACTTAATCCAACAATTACCAACAGGATGTAGAGAGGTTTTTAATATGTATGTTATTGATGGGTTTTCTCACAAAGAAATTTCAGAGAAATTAAATATTTCAATAGGAACATCTAAATCACAATTGTTTGATGCAAGAAAAATATTAAAAATGAAAATTAGTTTAAATAAACGTTCGGCTATTAAAACAGTTAGCTAATGAGTGATGATTTTGATAATATAAAATTTGATAAACTTATTCAGCAAAAGTATGCTGAACACGAAAGCGCTGTACCGGAACATCTCTGGAAAAATATAGATAGTGCTGCTTCTCAAATAAAAATTACGACCCTCAGTAAACGTATTTTTTGGTATAGATGGTTAACTTTTAGTTTAGTGTTAACTATTTTTGGAGTTGTTATTTATTATCAAACTAATCGTTCAGAAAATAAGAATGTATCTCAAATTGCTAAAAATCAAATACAAACAAATGAATTAATTAATGAATCGATTATTGGTATAGAAAGTAAAATCATACCAAATTTAGAAAGTAATAAAAAGAATAATAAACATAAAAAGCCACAAAAATTAACATCAATTAAAGAAAGAAAATCAGTAGAGACTCAACAAGAAAATTTAAAACAAATATCAAAAAAGAGATTAATTTCAGAAAAGAAAGAAGGTATTTATTTTCCTAACGAAATTGAAAGTAATAAATCAAAAACTAAAAAAGAGACACTAAACAATGAACTGATGGTAAAGGGTATTGGGACTATTAAAAAACAAAATAATTCCACAACAACAGAAGAAAAAACTATCACTACAGTTGAAGAAGTTGAAGAAAATTCACAATTAGTTAATAATAAAGCTATAGATTTTGAAATTAATCCAATAAACAACGAAACTATTACTTCTAATAAAGACAAAGTAGTAAGCCAAGAGACCATTTTCAACAATCAAATAAATGACTCTATTCTACCTGTTATTTCTGAAGTTCTAGGCTTTCTCGATAATTATGAAAAAGACACAGTTTTAATAGATTCTACAAATGTTAATGATGCTATAACCGATACTTCACTCCTTGTTTCGGAAAAGAACCTATCAAAAATAAATATTTCCTTACTGTTTATGCCAGGTTTATCAACTGTTGGTATTAAGCCCAAAAGTAATTCTAATAAAATTTACAATTCTGCAGAAGAAAATCACTTCCAATTTAGTGCTGGAGCTAATCTTAGCTATCAAATTTCAAATAAATTTAGCATAAGTGTTGGTGTTGGGTATCGAAAATTTAATAATGAGTTCAAGCAAGATGCTGCTAGACCAAATGAATTACCAATGTTAATTAACCCAACAAATAATAATGTAACCATAAACAGTTCTTTAGGAACTATATTGATTGAGGATGTTGGTAGTTTTAATTTTGCTGGAGATGATGAAGATGATGTTTTTTTAGATGACGAGGATGATTTTGCAGACCTTAACTTTAAAGAAGAATATAGTTTTATATTACTAGACTTACCGTTAGCTATAAATTATGAAATTGGTAAAGGGAAATTAAAATTATTAGTTGGAGGAGGTCTGACAACTTCTATTGTTATAAACAACAAATCGAAAATTGAAATTAGCAATGTTTATACCCCTGAATCTCCTTTAATTATTGAAAACTTTCATGATACAAAAAAAATAACATTAAGTGGAATGGTTAGTGTTGGTTTAAAATACAACTTATCCAATCACATTTCATTACTAATGCTTCCATCATACAACAAATCTATTATGAATATTAATAATAACAATTCTTCTGAAATAAAGCCTTCTTCAATAATTTTTTCAACGGGTATTGGTTATCAATTTTAATTTTTTTCATTGTAAACCCAACCTTTTTTGTTTTAGATTCTCCTATTAATAAAAACATTTAATAATTTAAAACATTTAATTATGAAAAAATCAATAATTGTTAGCTTATTTTTAATCGGAATAGCATTTGTATCGTGTAGTAAAGATTGTAAGGAATGTAAAAGTTGTAAAACATTAGCTTCAGCAACACTATGTGAAGACGACTTTGAAAAAACATCAGATTATAATGATCAGGTTCAAAACTATGAATCTGATGGATGTGTATGTAATAGTAAATAAGTAATTTGATTTAGTTAAAGGAGGGAGTGAAATAAAACCTAAGAACTATACTTAATACTTTTTCTTTAATAGAGACCGAGTAAAAAATAAAGAGAGGCTGTTTTACAATTGTAAAACAGCCTCTCTTTATTAATACATACTTCCAAAGATTTCAAAATGCTACTGTTTATAACTCATAAGAATTGTGTAACTTTTTTGGAGGAATTACCCCTAACATTGTAATTGATATAAAACCAATTGCCATGACGTTAAAACACCAATCAATTGTAGCTATTTTATGTGTAGGAGTGCTTTTTTCTTGTGTTCCGGCTAGAAAATATGAAGAATTAAAATCTAAACAAACGGCTTGTTTGGAAGAAAATAGTGCTTTAAAATCTCAAAATCAGGATTTAGAAGAAAAAAATAAAGAGTTACAAGCTTCCGTTGATAAAATGCGTAAGGAAAAAGAGGGGATGGAACATGAAATTAAAGTGTTAGAAAAGTCATTAGATCAAATGACTAAAAACTACGATAATGTAAATTCAACTTATCAATTGTTATTAGATAAAAACAACGAACTGTTAGCAGGAAACAAGTCAGCCACAGAGCAATTAATGAAACAATTGCAAAAAACACAAGAAGAATTACAAGCTCAGGAAGATGCGTTAAGAGCATTAGAAGGAACTTTACAAGTAAAACAAGCTAAATTAGAACAACTTACGGTAGATTTAGAAGCTCGTGAAAAACGTGTTAATGAATTAGAAGCGATGATTAGCAGACAAGATTCAATGGTAAACGCACTTAAAAATAAAGTAAAAGAAGCGTTATTAGGCTTTGAAAACAACGGACTTACTATTGAACAAAAAAATGGAAAAGTGTATGTTTCTTTAGATGAAAGTTTATTATTTGCTTCGGGTAGTTATACTGTTGGCGATAGAGGTACAGACGCTTTGAAAAAATTAGCTAAGGTATTAGAACAAAATCAAGACATTAATATTTTAGTAGAAGGACATACGGATAATGTGCCTTTAAAAGGTTCTGGAGATATTAAAGATAACTGGGATTTGAGTGTGAAAAGAGCTACATCAGTAGTTAAAATTATAACCACTAACAGCAATGTAAATCCTAAAAGATTAACTGCTGCTGGAAGAAGTGAATACTTGCCTTTAGATACTTCTAATAGTGCTGAAGGAAGAAAGAAAAACAGAAGAATTGAAGTTATTCTTACTCCAAAATTAGATGAATTGTTTGAGTTGCTTGAAGCAAATTAAACTTTTTTAGTTACTTCTAAACCTAACAGGCTTCAAAAACTTGTTAGGTTTGCTTTTTTAATGCTGCTTTGTTTTTGTTTGCCAATTGTCCGCAGGCTGCATCAATATCTTTTCCTCTACTTCTTCTTACATTTACAATTAGGCGGTACCTATCTTCTAAAAATCGTGCAAACTCATCTGTTTTTTTGGCATCTGCCTTCTGAAAATCAGCATCATCAATAGGATTGTATTCTATAATATTAATTTTACACGGAACTACTTTACAGAATTCGGCTAATTCTCTAGCATCTTCTAAACTATCATTAAAATCTTTAAAAATAATGTATTCAAACGTCACTCTTGTGCCTGTTCTTTCATGAAAATAAATTAATGCTTCTTTTAGAATTGCTAATGAGTTCTGCTCATTAATAGGCATTATTTTACTTCTTTTTTCATCATTGGCAGCATGTAACGATAACGCCAAATTGAATTTTACTTCATCATCACCTAATTTTTTTATCATTTTGGCAATGCCGGCAGTAGAAACAGTAATTCGCTTGGGAGACATTCCTAATCCTTCGTTACTGGTAATTTTTTCTATGGAATCTAATACATTTCTATAGTTTAACAAAGGCTCTCCCATACCCATATATACAATGTTGGTAAGTGGAGTTTTGTATTTTTCTTCAGCTTGTTTTTTAATTAATGCTACTTGGTCAAAAATTTCATCAGCATCAATGTTTCTTAGTCTGTCTAATTTACCTGTAGCACAAAAAGCACATGTCAAACTACATCCCACTTGTGACGAAATACAAGCTGTCATTCTTTTTGGGGTAGGAATTAAAACACCTTCAACAATATTTCCATCATGCAATTTAAATGCATTTTTAATGGTTCTATCGGAACTTACCTGTTCTTCACTAGTAGTAATGGCATTAATTACAAAATGCTCCTTTAGTAGAGATCTAACAGCAGCAGAAAGGTTGTTCATTTTATCAAATGAAGTGGTATGTTTTTTCCACAACCATTCGTAAACTTGTTTGGCTCTGAATGCCTGTTCGCCATGGGTTGTAAAGAATTCAATAATTTCTTCTTTAGAAAGGTGTCGTATGTTTTGTTTTGTTGTCATAAGGACTGCAAAGTTAATTTAATTAATTGATGCGGTTTTAAATAAGCGAAAAACATTATTTTTGAAACCCTATTATATCAAGAATGAATAACCAATTGCTTCATAATATAGCTATTACCTGTCTTCCAAACATAGGAGCAATAACTGCCAAAAAACTTATTGCCTATTGTGGAAGTGCTGAAAAGGTATTTTCTGAGAAAAAAACGGCATTAGAAAAAATTCCTGGCATAGGTAAAATGAATGCACAACATATATTTAGCAATAAAAAAGAAGCATTAGAAATTGCTGAAAAAGAGTTAAAGTTTATCAAAAAAAATAAGATAACACCTATTTTCTTTTTAGATGAAGCTTATCCCAAAAGACTTACCCATTGTGAAGATAGTCCTATAATGCTTTATACTAAAGGCAATATGAATTTAAATGCTCAGAAAGTAATTAGCGTTGTAGGCACAAGAAATGCTACAGATTATGGTAAAGAATTTTGTGAGAAATTAATTGCTGATTTAGTTCCACACCAACCGTTAATTGTTAGCGGACTAGCTTTCGGGATTGACATTTGTGCACACAAAGCAGCATTACAACATAATCTTCAAACGGTGGCTTCTTTGGCTCATGGATTGGATAGAATTTATCCTAATCAACACGGAATTATTGCCAAACAAATGCAAGAAAATGGAGGTATTATTTCTGAGTTTAAACACGAAACCAATCCTGACAGAGAAAATTTTCCTAAACGAAACAGAATAGTTGCTGGTATTGCTGACTTAACGATAGTGGTTGAATCTAGCAAAAAAGGAGGGTCTTTAATTACAGCCGATTTGGCCAATCAATATAACCGCGATGTTTTTGCCTTACCTGGCAGACTTAATGATGAATATTCTGAAGGTTGTAATTGGCTGATAAAAACCAATAAAGCGGCTTTAATACAATCTGCTAAAGACATTGAGTACATTATGGGTTGGCAAGCTACTACTGAAAAGAAAAATACCAATCAAACGAAGCTTTTTGTTGAATTAAATAATGATGAAAAAACCATCGCAAATGTACTTTCAGCAACAGACAAAATGCCTATTGACAGCATTGCTTTAAAAGCGGAATTTCCTATGAGCAAAACCGCTGCTTTACTATTAAATTTAGAATTTAATGGCATTGTAAAATCCTATCCTGGAAAAATGTATAAGTTGGTGTAGCATATTGGTTGTCGGACTATCGGTTCACAGTTAACTGTCAACTAACATCAATAATTAATTACCTGTTGTTCCATGTCTTGTGGAAGCTCTCGGTCTTCATACTGTTGTGTTCTCAGTTGAGGTTCAAAACCAGCTTCTTTTATGGCTTTTTGTATGCCATCTGCTGTAAATCTATGAGGAGCTCCAGCAGCAGAAACTACATTTTCTTCTATCATAATAGAACCAAAATCGTTGGCTCCAGCATGTAAACAAATTTGTGCTGTTTTTTCTCCAACCGTTAGCCAAGAAGCTTGAATATTTTCAACATTTGGCAACATGATTCTGCTCAAGGCAATCATTCTAATATACTCATCATCAGTAATAGTGTTTGAAACACCTTTTACTCTTTTTAATAAAGTGCCATCATCCATAAATGGCCATGGAATAAAAGCTATGAACCCTTTGGCATCGACAGGTTTTTCACTTTGGACTTCTCTCAACCAAACTAAATGTTCAAAACGTTCTTCTATGGTTTCTATATGTCCGAACATCATCGTGGCTGAGGTGGTAATGTTTAACTGATGAGCAGCACGCATTACATCTAGCCATTCTCTTCCAGTACATTTTCCTTTAGAAATTAATCGTCTTACTCTATCGTTTAAAATTTCTGCTCCTGCTCCCGGTAAGGAATCTAATCCAGCTTCTTTCAACGCTTTTAAGACTTCTGTGTGTGATAAACCTTCTAGTTTGCTAATATGAGCAATTTCTGGTGGCCCTAAAGCGTGTAGTTTAATGTTGGGAAACATTTCCTTAATACCTCTAAACGTATCACTATAAAATTTTAATCCTAACTCTGGGTGGTGACCTCCTTGTAATAACAATTGTTCTCCGCCATAGCGAATGGTTTCTTCAATTTTCACCTTATATTCATCCATAGTAGTAATATAAGCTTCTTCATGACCAGGAATTCTGTAAAAGTTACAAAACTTACAGTTGGCAATGCAAACATTGGTGGTATTAAGGTTTCTATCAATTATCCAAGTAACTTTATTGGAATTATTTTTCTTTTCTTTACGCAATTCATTCGCAACCAACATTAATTCTGCTGTTGGGGCATTTTTAAAAAGGAAGATACCCTCCTCGGCTGTTAAAAATTTAGATTGAAGTGCTTTTTCTAAGAGTTGTGCTGTTTGCATTATTTTGTTTTATTATTCCTAATTTCGCTTTTCAAAATTACGATAAAAATACGATGGAAATTAAAAAAGCGAGCAAATTAGACCCTAAAGAAAACTTGATTTTTCTTATCACGAATGAAAAAGAATTACCAACAGCATCTTTTACAAAAGAAGAGCTTTCTTTTATCAAAAAAGAATTAAAAAACGAACAAAAGCAAGTTGAAATCAATAGACTAAACACGTATGCTTTTGTTGTTTTATGTGATAAAGAGAATGATTATAAGTCTGCAGAGAAAATTAGAATTGCTGCAAGTAATTTGTTGACTACGCTTAATAATAAAAAAATTGTATCTGCTACAGTAGTTGGAGAAACCAATAAAATTACTCCATTTGTTGAAGGTATTGGCTTAGCTAACTATCAGTTTTTAAAGTATTTTTCCGACAAGAAAGTAAATACTTTCAATAAGTTAAGCTATTATACAGAAAGCAAATCAGATAATATAAAAGAAATTGAAACTCTAGTGGAAGCTGCTAATTTTGCGAAAGACTTAGTGAATGAGCCGTTGTCTTTTTTAACAGCCACTCAACTTTCAAAAGAGATAAAAAATTTAGGTAAAAACTATGGTTTTAAAGTAGAGGTTTTAACGAAAGCTAAGATAGAAGCTTTAAAAATGGGTGGTTTATTAGCTGTTAATAAAGGAAGTATAGATCCTCCAACATTTTCTATTTTAGAATGGAAACCTACTAAAGCAAAAAATAAAAAACCTATAGTTTTAGTGGGTAAAGGAGTGGTTTATGATACAGGTGGGTTAAGTTTAAAACCTACACCCAACTCTATGGATATGATGAAGTGTGATATGGGTGGTGCTGCTGCTGTTATTGGAGCTATGGTTGCCATTGCTAAGAACAAATTGCCATACCATGTAATTGTTTTAGTTCCGGCTACCGATAATAGACCTGGTGGAAATGCATATGTTCCGGGTGATGTTATTAGAATGTATAACGGAAAAACGGTAGAAGTATTAAATACAGATGCTGAAGGACGAATGATATTAGCTGATGCTTTAAGTTATGCCGATAAATATCAACCTGAATTAGTGATTGATGTTGCTACATTAACAGGTGCTGCTGCAAATGCAATTGGGCATTATGGTGTGGTAGCTATGGGAAACACTCCTGAAAAAACGATGAACAAACTAAAAGAAAGTGGTAACAACACATTTGAGCGTATAGTTGAATTTCCTTTTTGGGATGAATATAACGAACAATTAAAATCTTCTATAGCTGATCTTACGAATTTAGGGAATGGAGCAGGAGGAGCAATTACAGCGGGTAAATTTTTAGAGAATTTTACTAACGCTCCTTATATTCATTTGGATATTGCCGGACCAGCTTTTATTAAGAAGCAAATTAATTATTTATCTCAAGGTGGTACTGGTATTGGTGTAAGATTGTTATATGATTTTGTAAAGAATTATTAAAGAAGACCGAAGTTAGAAGACGGAAGAGAACTATTAACTTATAAACTTAAAAAAATATGTCAAATAAAATAAAAATAGGAATTAGCATTGGCGATATTAATGGTATTGGTTTAGAAGTTATTATCAAAACTTTTATGGACAACAGAATGTTAGATTTTTGTACGCCTATTGTTTATGGTTCTACTAAACTAGCAAATAATTATAGAAAAACGTTAGAAGTAACAGATTTTGCTTTTAATAAAATAACTAAAGTTGAGGAAGCATCGCCCAAAAAAGCTAATATGCTTAGTTGTTGGACTGAAGAAGTGGAGTTAAATTTTGGTAATCCTACCGAAAATGGAGGTAAGTATGCTTTTTTATCGCTTGAAGCTGCTACAAATGACTTAATGGAAGGAAAAATTGATGCCTTAGTAACTGCTCCTATCAACAAAGATACTATTCAGTCGGATGATTTTAATTTTAAAGGACACACAGAGTATTTAGAAGCAAAAGCTAATGGAGAATCTATTATGTTACTTACAAGCGAAAATTTGAAGGTAGGAATTGCTACCAATCATATTCCAGTTTCAAGTATTGCTTCATCATTAAGTGCAGATGCTATTTTTTCTAAGCTTAAAACGCTTAATAAGACATTGGTGCAGGATTTTCTATTAACCTCTCCAAAAATTGCTGTATTAGGCTTAAATCCACATGCTGGAGATAATGGTCTAATAGGAAGTGAAGAAAAACAAATTATAATTCCTGCTATTAATAATGCAAAAAGTATTGGGATTAATGCTTTTGGTCCTTATCCTGCTGATGGGTTTTTTGGTTCAGGAAGCTATAAGAAATTTGATGCTATTTTGGCAATGTATCACGATCAAGGGTTAATTCCATTTAAAACGTTGTCTTTTGGAGAAGGAGTTAATTTTACTGCTGGATTAACTATTATTAGAACTTCTCCAGATCATGGTGTAGCTTATGAAATTGCTGGAAAAAATTTAGCTTCGGAAAGTTCTTTTAGAACGGCTGTTTATTTAGCGTGTGATATTGCAAAAAATCGTCAATTATCTGAAGAAATTAATAGCGATAAGTTAAAAATCAAAAAATAGACACTAAATATTTGGAAATCAATTAGTTATAAAATAATTGATTTCCTGAGTTTTTTCTAAAAATTAATGATAGTACCCTACAAAAGGGTCTTCTTGTTTTAAATCGTCTAATTTTAGCTTATTTTAAAAACAGACACTGATTTTTCGTTTAAAAGTTGTTTTTTGTTGGTTGAACCATTAAAATAGGATAATAGCTTTTTTAATACACTCAATTTTCTCAAGATATCATAAAAAAAAAGCAGAACCAAAATTAGTCCTGCTTTTTTTGTTTCACGTGAAACAATCATAAGAAAAAATGATATTTTTCAAGAGTAATCCTATAATGGTTGTTACATCTGACTAATAAAAAACACTATAATTAACAGATGAAACAATTTATGATTTTGTTTTAAATTTTACCTTCCCATGTAAACCATCAAAACAGAAACATCTGATGGAGAAACTCCACTAATTCTTGATGCTTGTCCTATAGTTGAGGGTTTAATTTTAGAAAGTTTATCTACTGCTTCAGCAGATAGAGAACCAAGTTTGGTGTAGTCAATTGTATCATGAATTTTAATATCATCCAATCTGGAAATTTTATCTGCAACTTCTTTTTCTCTTTTAATATACCCTTCATACTTCATTAAAATTTCTGCACTTTCTAATACATCTTCTGTATATAAATTGGTTTCATCTGATAATTTGGTATTGCATAAACTCAATTCTTTTATAGCAATATTTGGTCTTGTTATAACAGAAATCGCTTTTACTTTTTGTTTTAAAGGCGAAGAATTTTGTTGTTCTAAATACAAGTTTACTTCTTTAGGTAAGATAGAAATTTCTTCAAATCGTTTGATTATTTTTTCAATATTTTGTTTCTTCTCGGCTACTTTTTTCATTCTTAATTCAGAAGCTAAACCTAAATTAAACCCTTTTTCGGTCAGACGAACATCTGCATTATCTTGTCTTAAAAGTATTCTATATTCTGCTCTGGACGTAAACATTCTATAAGGTTCGTTTGTGCCTTTATTAATTAAATCGTCTATTAAAACACCTATATAAGCTTCGTCTCTATTTAAAATAAAAGCTTCTTTTTCGTTTGTTTTTAAATGAGCATTTATTCCAGCCATTAAGCCTTGCCCTGCTGCTTCTTCGTAACCGGTCGTTCCGTTTATTTGTCCTGCAAAATATAAGTTTTCAACCAGCTTTGTTTCTAGTGTGTTTTTAAGTTGTGTTGGTTGAAAAAAGTCATACTCTATGGCGTAGCCCGGTCTAAACATTAACGCTTTTTCAAAACCGGGAATTAACTGCATGGCTTTGTATTGGACATCTTCTGGGAGCGAAGTGGAAAATCCATTCAGATATATTTCTACTGTATTCCATCCTTCTGGTTCAACAAATAATTGGTGTCTTTCTCTTTCAGAAAAGCGTACAATTTTGTCTTCAATAGATGGACAATATCTCGGCCCTAAGCCTTGAATTCTTCCTGAAAACATAGGTGATTTTTCAAAGCCAGTTTGTAAGACATCGTGTACATCTTGATTGGTATATGCAATGTGACAACTTCTTTGTTTGGTAAGTTTTGTGGTAGTGTCTAAATAAGAAAAAGTACCAGGGTTTTTGTCTCCAGGTTGTTCTTCCATTTTAGTATAATCTATGCTTCTTCCATCAACTCGTGGTGGAGTTCCTGTTTTCATTCTTCCCGATTCAAAACCATAGCTTACCAATTGTTCTGTCAATCCTTTTGATGGTCTTGCACCTGCTCTACCTCCTCCAAATTGTTTTTCTCCGATATGAATTAAGCCATTTAAGAAAGTACCGTTAGTTAGAATTACAGCTTTAGATTTAAACTCGATTCCGATTTGAGTTTTAACACCCACGCACTTTCCATTTTCAAAAATTAATTCATTTACCATGTCTTGCCAAAAGAAAACATTGGGAGTATTTTCTAACATTAACCTCCATTCTTTTGAAAAAAGCATACGGTCATTTTGTGTTCTTGGACTCCAAACAGCTGGTCCTTTTGATCGGTTTAGCATTTTAAACTGAATAGCACTTTTGTCGCTTACTAAACCAGAATAACCTCCTAAAGCATCAATCTCTCGAACTATTTGTCCTTTGGCGATTCCTCCCATTGCTGGATTACAAGACATTTGAGCTATAGCATCCATGTTCATTGTAATTAAGAGGGTTTTTGAGCCAAGATTTGCTGCGGCTGCAGCTGCTTCACATCCTGCATGACCGCCTCCAACTACTATTATATCGTATTGATTGTTCATATAAATTAAATATGTTTCATCTGTTAATTTTAATATTTTTTATTTGTCAGATGTAACAACCACTATAGATTTTCTCTTGAAAGATATCATTTTTTCTCGTGGTTGTTTCACGTGAAACATTATTGGGTTTAAAATATCTTTTGTGGGATTTATAAAGTTAATTGTCACTTATTTGAGTACAAAGTTAAGTAAAAATCTTCCTTATCTGTCATTATTTTTTTATCGTTGGGAGATTTGTCTTTATAACCTAACAAATGTAATACACCATGAATAATTATTCTAAACAATTCATTTTCAATGTTTTGATTGAATTTTATAGCGTTTTCTTTAACTCTTTCTATACTTATAAAAATATCTCCAGAAACCACATCATTTTCACAGTAGTCAAATGTGATGATATCCGTGAAAGTATCGTGCTTAAGGTATTCTTGGTTAATTTTATGGAGATAGTCGTCAGAACAGCAAATAAAAGCTATTTCTCCGAGTTTTTTAGCTTCATCGGCAATAGCAGTTTTAATAACAGATTTGATGTGATTTTTATTCTTAACCGTATAAGAAATATCTTCTATGTGGAAAGTTATAGCACTCAAGGGGGTTTAATTTGAAGATAAACAGAAAGTCAATTTTACAATGCTACCATTGTTTTCAAAAGCAAATTTATCAGCTAAATTTTGCATTAAAAAAACGCCTCTACCGTTTGTGTTTAAAATATTTTCTGGTAAGGTTGGGTCTGGTATTTTTTCGTAATCAAATCCATTTCCTTCGTCTTTTACAATAAATAACACTTCATCATCAGACACTTCGTATTCTATTACTACAAATGTGTCCGGCTTGTATCCATTACCATGTTGAATAGCATTATTTACTGCTTCTGTAAGGGCAATTAAAATGTTCCCGTAGCAATCTTGAGTGATTTCTCTTTTTTCACAAAAAGAATCAATAAACTGCTCTATTTGCAGTACGCTTTCTTTGTTAGATGGTAATTGAATTCTTTTGAGTGTCATTGTTGTTGTCATCTGTTTATTTCTTGAAAATATTGTGTTACCTTGTTTTTATAAAATTGAGTTAAGTGAGGTGGAGTTGTTTGTAGTAACTCTACTTCACTCTCCTTTTGCTTGTTATACTCAAAAAATAAATTTGGGTTACTATTTTCAACAGTTTTTCCTTCTTTAGATTCTCTTTTATCATCCCACTCTCTTTCTCGCTCTGCTTTTTCAGATTCTAATAATCGGGTTAAAATCTCTTGCTGACGATTTAATGTTTCTTGTGTGATGCGTTTGTTTACAATATCTTGTTCATTTTCTTCCATTAATTTAGACATGCCTTCGGTACCTTGAGCTCCTTTATTTTTTAGCTTTTGCAGTTCTTGTCTTATTTTAGCTTGTTGTGCAGCCATTTTTGCTAACGATTCACTTGTTCCCATTCCTCCTGGCATCATAGAACCTTCACCTGGTTTTTGTCCGGGTTTTTTACCTCCCGGCTTTTGTCCTTCTTTCAAGGCTTTTTCCATTTGCTCTAATTGTTTGCTCAATTGTTCTTGCATTTTTTTTAGGCTCCCCATATTTCCAGGTCCTGGTTTGGGTTTGCCATTGCCTCCTGGGTTGTCACAACTTCCTTCGCCTTGCTTTTGTGCTTGTTGTTGCATTTGCTGTAAAGCTTCATCAAAAAGTAATGCCAAGTTGTTTAATGAAGTCATAACATATTGCTGACGAGTGGCTGCCATAGGTTTTATTCTTTCGCTCATAAACTCAAGCGTTTTATCCATATTAGCATTAATAAGGTTAATTTCTTTGTTGACAACCGATTGCAACTGAACAACTCTTTTAGAAAGTGCAAAAAGAGAATCTTCTATCATTTTTGCATCATCTTTTAATTTCTTTTGTTTTTGAGCTAACTTAATGTATTCTGGACTTTGGGTGTTGGTAGCTTTGTAAGTTTCCATTAGCGCTTCTTGCTCGAAAGAAAGGTGAACTAAGTTATCTAACAACTGACGGAGTGATTCCATATCTTCACCTTGGTCTCCCGCTTGCGATTGAAGTGATGCCATTTTTTCTGACATCTCTTTCATTTTTTGAGCAGCACTTTTTTGACTTTTAGATGCTTTACTACTTTTCTTGTTTTCCAACTGCTCTGAACTTTCTTGCATATCTTCAGCAATAGATTCTTTCTCCTCTTTGTTGTCTTCCATTCCATTTGGACGCTCCAATTCTTCATCCATCTTTTTCAACTCATCCATTTCTTTAGAAAGTTCATCAAATTCTTTATTCAACTCATCTTGTTTTTCTTTTAATTCTTCACTGTTGGCATCTTTGTTTTCAGATTCCTCAGCTAATTTTTCTTGCTTTTCAGCCAACTCATCCATTTTAGATTTTACATCATCTAACTTTTGTTGAAACTCCATTTGTTTGAAAAGTTCTAACGAACGATCTAATTCTTTCTCTAGGTCTTTATTAGAGAGCTCCATTTTTTCTAATTCTTCTTCCAACAAGCTTTTATCTAAACGTTCCATCATTTCCTGTAGTTTCTCCATCATTTCCTTCATCTCATCAGTCATTAACTCATCAAACAGCTTTTGTAATTGTTCTTGTTTTTGCAACAATTCTTCATTGTATTGTTTGTACTCATTCTGCTGCATATTGTTTTTCTGATTTTCTTCTTCAATTTTCTCTACACGCTCTTGCAGTTCTTTTTGTTTTTCAAGCAATTCTTTCATTTTTTGCTTTTCTTCCCAACCAATTTCTTTTTTCTCGTGCAATTTTTCTTTTAGTTTTTGCAATTCTTTCTGAATGTCTTTCGTTTCAGCAATGCTTTCACTTAAATCTGACTTGATTTTATTGTTGTTTCCATCAGTAACTTCATCTCTTTCTTTGGTGGTTTTAGATTTGAAAGTTTTTAATGCCGAGCGAGAAGATTTTGCCCCATGTATGCCATCATTATCCCAAATTTCAAAGTAATATTCTAGTTCTTCTCCGGGATATAAACCGATTTCTTTTAAGTTCCAGTAATAGAAAAATTCCTCGCTAACATTGGCTTTATTAAAAGGAATAGTAAATGAGTTAAGCTTATTTCTTTCGGGAAGGCTGTCGTTTTTGGTTTTTATTCTGTAGTTAAAATTTAATTTAGTAAAACCATAATCATCGCTAATTAAGCCTTTAAAGTAGACTTTTTCTTCACTTACTGAATCTCTTTTTTCTTGAATTTCTATGGCTGGATATTGGTCTTTAACCACCTGAAGAGCATACAAAACAGTATCACTATTGGCAACAAAATTGTTTTTTGGCAAAAAGCCATATTTTTTAGATTGTGAAGCATTTAAGTTAAATACCACTTGCTCATTTTTAACTGCTAAGTCCATTACACTATCACCTAAAATAAAGTGTAAAAAATCAGCATCTTCAGTAGAAAAATTCCATTGAATTTTAGTGCCTTCAGGAACTATTAAATCTCCCGAATTTGAAAGTGTTTCGTCTGTTTTGTTAGTATAATTTGGATAATCTAATTTAATGGTAAAATTGTTTAGCGTAGGGTTGGGAATAACTTTCAGGCTAAACTCTTCAGAATAAAATCCTGAGGCATATAATTTAAAACTTTCTGATGCCTGAACATTTTTAAAAGTGTAAGCAAAGTTTCTGTTATCTGTTTTTGATAGCGGATATTTTACGCCATTTTTTTCTATGTAAACCTTATGCGGTAATTCATTTCCTGAAAGCAGCACATCTAAATCGAAATCGTTGTTTTTTAACACCACCAATGATTTGTTTTCTACATTAAACTGAAAAGGAGCTATAGGTTGTATGTAAACATTGTGATTAAGTAACCTGTTTGTTCCTTCTGTAAAAATCGTGGGAGAAATTACGCCTATTAATATTGCTGTTAACAAAGGAATGGCTATCCATTTAAGGTATTTTTTGTTTTCGCTAAACTGTATAGCATTAGAAAAAGGCACAGGAGTTAGCTCAACAGATTTTTGCTCTATACTTGCCCAAACTAGCTGATTATTATATTGGTTAATAGCTTTTTGCTCTTCTAACTGCAATACATTTATCAGTTTATCTCTTACTTCATCAAAATGATTGCCTATAATGGTTGCAGCTTGTTTATGGTTAATAATTTCTCCAAATTGGTAAAGTTTTAATAGGGGAATTACTATAAAATAAACCAAAACATACGCAGCACTCAGCACAAAAGTGTAAAACAAAATAGTTCTGCCTAGGGTATTAAACTGAATAAAATATTCGACAATTGTAATAAAAAGGAAAGCCGCCATGAGCAAACCAAAAGCATAAATTCCGCCTTTAATCAAGCGGTTTTTGTAATACTTTCTGATGAAAGCATCCAACTTTTGAATTAATATATGGTAGTTGTTTTTGCTCATGTGTTTACCCCAAACGTAATTTTTAAGGATTTGTTTTTAATTTAAGCTTGTTTAACAAATGCGTTTATAGCAAGCTCGTAAGAAGTTAATCCGAAACCGGAAATTGTTCCCCAACAATGTTTTGCCATATACGAATGATGTCTAAAACTTTCTCGGGCATAAATGTTAGAAATATGTACTTCAATAACAGGCGTTTTAATGGCAGCAACCGCATCTGCTATAGCTATGGATGTATGTGTATAAGCTCCGGCATTTAATATAATTCCATTATAGGAAAACCCTGTTTCATGGAGTTTATCAATAATTTCTCCTTCAATGTTACTTTGAAAATAATCAATATCAGCCATAGGAAACTTTTTCTTTAGTTGCTCTAAAGATTCTTCGAAAGAGCTGTTTCCATAAATTTCGGGTTCTCTTTTGCCTAATAAGTTCAAATTTGGCCCGTTGATAATAATCAGTTGCATAAATAGTTGGCGTTTGGTAACAAAGTTAGGATTTTTTTATCTTTTTAATTTATAATTACTTTAGGTACTTATAAGTACTCCTAACTACTTCCTTTACCGTTACTGCAAAGTTTATGCGTTGAACTGTTGTGTTGGTGTTAAAGCAGTCTTGAATAGAAGTACTAAACATTAAAAATTAGTTATCTGGCTTATAAAGTATTTTTTGTATATTTGAAGAGATTAATTCAGTTGTTTTCATTACTTATGTTTGGTAATAAAATTAGTACTTTTAAAACAAATAAGAATTGGTAATTTTGTAAAACTATGTCAACAAATAATCAAGATACGACTGAAAAATGGCTCACATTATTGATTGGGTTACTTGCAATTTTTGCTATTAAATCCATATTTGAAAATGATAATAGCAAAATAGTATCAGTGAAAGGAAAAAAACTTTTGTCTGATGATAAGAAAATGCAGGATTTAAATAAAAAAATCCTCAAATCTGAGAAATCAAATAGTCATAACGATATTTTCATTTAATTTTTATGGAAGTTTCTCTGGGTTTTTTTGTATTACTTATTTTAGTTCTTTTTCCAGGATTAATCTTCAGAAAGCTTTATTTTTATGGTGAATTTTCAAAAGAGTTTAGTGCTGGGCATAACCTAATAAGTTTGTTAGCTATTTCTACTGTACCGGGATTTATAATTTTAATTTTAGCTTTTCTTTCTTATGATTTCTTTTTTATAAAAATAGATCTAGGAGAAATAATCGATAAGTTTAAAGATTTAAATAGTCCAGATTACAGAATTACAAAATCTAATCAGACATCTATTAATGTGCTAGTTAATTCAAAAGCAGCACCATTTATCGGGTATCTTTATCTGTCAAGCATTTTGCTAGGTAGTTTGTCAGGGAGGATAATCCGAATAAGTCGTTTAGACACAAAGTTTAAGTTGTTAAGATTTAAGAATTATTGGTTTTATTTGCTTAATGGACAACACTCTGACTTTAAAAAGCTTAAACACCTTAAAGAAAGGAATAAAAAACATTTATTTACAAAAGCGGATGTTCTAATAGATTCAAATAATAAAACTTATTTGTATTCGGGAATAGTTGTAGATTACGAATTAAAAGATAATGATTGTAATTCTCTTAGCAAGTTGATGCTACAAAATGCTGAAAGATATAGTTTAAAAGAAAATAAAAGAGTTTCTGTTAACATACCAGGGACATTGTTTGTAGTTGACTGTTCTTCATTGAAGAATATTAATCTTACATATATTTATGAAGATACAAAAAGTGTATTGAAATCCAAATTGCCCAATAATGTTGAAGTAATTTTTGGTATTTTGATTATTATTTTAATTCCTATTTTTATTTTTCAAGCAGAAGATATCGAATGGGAAATTTATAACTCTTATTTTAGTTTAAAATGGTATGAAAAAATAATAGCTTATTTAATTACAATTCAAATATTAAGCTTGCTTAATCCATTTATAAAACGAGAAGAAGAATATAGATGGATTACTTTTAAAGCTTTTTTTGGAAAATCAATATGGTTAATAATTATGGCTTTATTGATGTGGATTATAGTATAATATGTAGTTGGTTGATAATTGATATAAGGTTATACACAAGCCGAGAAAAACATATATTAACATCATACTTATTTTAAATAAATATTAACGATGTTTGTAAACATAAACTATAAAAATAACAATGATAGAAACTAAGGTTATCATTTCAATTCCCGAAGGAAAATTAAGGGACTACATTGATGGGACAATTCGAGTTGACACACCCGAAGAATACGTAAGGCAGACTGTAGAAAAGAGATTAATTAACGAACATAAATACGCTAAAGAACAAATAAAAATAGAACGCTTGGTTCAAATGGGCTCCGGCAAAAAACGAGCGGACATTGTAATTTTTCCTAAAGGTAGCTCTGATGAAGAAATGAAGGATCAGGATAATATTTGGCTAATAATAGAATGTAAAAAAGAGTCAATTAAACCGAGTGATAAAAAAGATGGAGTTGCTCAAATGCGTTCATACATGGCTGCTTGTAGTAATTGTGAGTGGGGAATGTGGACAAATGGTATGCACAAAGAAGTTTGGCGAAAAGTCATAACCGAAGAAGGAAAGTATGTTTATGAAGAATTCAACGATATTCCTTCGGCTGACGGAACAACAGACGAACATGAAAGACCAAATCGGAATACCTTAATCAAGGCTTACGAAGATAATTTACTCTTTACTTTCAAAACTTGCCACAATATTATTTACGTGAATGAAGGTTTGCAAAAGCAACCTGCATTCTTTGAGTTTCTAAAAATCATTTTCTGTAAAATTCATGACGAACGTAATTTGCTCGAACCAGTTGAATTTTTCACAACATCAAAAGAGAGAAATTACAAAGACGGACAAGCCAGTGTTTACAAACGGATTTCCAAAATATTTGAAGATGTAAAAAAACGGCACGGACAAATATTTGATAAAAATGATGAAATAAAATTAGCACCAAGAACTGTAACTTATTTGGTTGCTGAACTTCAAAAATATGCTCTTCTTACCACCAATATTGACATTAAAGGGAAAGCCTACGAAGAAATTGTTGGTGCAAACCTAAGAGGAGACAGAGGCGAATTTTTCACGCCAAGGAATGTTATGAAAATGGCAGTCGCCATGATTAATCCAAAAGAAACTGAACGAGTTTTGGACAGCAGTTGCGGAACGGGTGGGTTTATTGTTACTGCCATGACTTCCGTAATTGATTCTTTGAGAAAACGAATGGAAAGTCAATATGGTGAAGAAGAAGGTTGGAACGCTGATGTAAGAAAAGCATTCAACGACAAGATTTCTGAAATTGCTTCTGAAAATTACTTTGGAATTGACATAAATCCTGACTTGGTAAAGGCTACCAAAATGAACATGGTAATGAACAATGACGGAAGTGGAAATATTTTACAACTCAATTCACTGTTACCTCCCCAAGAATGGGAAGAAGATACCAAAAAGAAATTTGCCAAAGCTTTAGGAATTTCTGCAAGTGATATTCGCAATCACAAAAGTTTAGGATATTTTGATATAATTGTTACAAACCCACCATTTGGCTCAAAAATTCCAATTAAAGACCAACAAATACTTGAACAGTTTGAGATAGCTTACATTTGGAATAAAGACGAAAACGGAAATTGGTTTAAGACAGACCGTTTACAGTCAAGTGTTCCGCCTGAACAACTTTTCATAGAACGAATTATTCAACTTTTAAAAGAAGGTGGAAGAACTGCAATTGTTTTACCTGATTCCATTTTAGGAGCACCAGGTCTTGAGTACATTCGTCATTGGCTAATTAAGAATACCAAAATTATTGCAAGTATAGATTTACATGCAGACGCATTTCAACCAAGAAACGGAACGCAATGTTCTATCTTATTTTTACAAAAGAAAACCAAAGCAGAAATTGCAGACGAAGAAAAGTCAAGGCAAATCATTGATTACGATATTTTCATGACTATGATTGACCGAATTGGACACGATAAAAGAGGTGGTAAAATCTTCAAACGAGACGAAAAAGGTAATATTGTAATGATAGAAGTTGAAGAACTTGTAAAAGAGAAGGACGCAGATGGAAATTTAATTGCTCGGAAAGAAGTAACGCAAGAGAAAATTGTGAACGATCAAACTATTCATGTAGCAGAAATTTTTGCTAAATGGAAAACTAAACAAGGGATAGCATGGTAGAAAGCAATTTAGCATACAAGTTTCAAGAAGTTGAAAAGGAGATAGATTACACCTATTTACCAGAACCTCTTAAACATACTTCTGTTTCACTAACTGAAGTTTTCAATAATAAGCTAAGACTAGAAGCTAGTGCATTTAGTATTGATTCTAAAATTGCAAAAGAAAAGATTTTAAATAATCGGAATGGTTTTGTTTATGCTTGGTCAAAGAATGGTTTTATAAAAGAATGTTATTACGGTGGTAGAGCTAAAAGAAACTATGTCAATAAAAATACTGATGGGGCAAGAGGTTTTTTAGGGAGTTCGGAAATGCTGAATGTGTTTCCAAAACCAATTAAGTTTTTATCTTCCAACGTAATCAACATAGAGCCATTTAAAGTAAAAGAAGGCACAATTCTTATATCACGCTCAGGTACAATTGGCAATGTAACTTTTGTAAATAGGACTTTAGCAAAGAATCTAATTAGTGAACATGCTATTAGAATAATAGCTAATGATTATTCTGGCTATTTGTATGCCTATCTTCAAACTGAGACGGGAAAAACCATTGTAAAGAGTAATATTTTTGGTGCTGTTGTAGACCAAATTGAGCCGCAGCACTTTGAAAATATAGTAGTTCCAAACGCAGAGGAACAGCGTAAAAAAGAAATTCACGAACTTGTAGTTAAATCCTATGGCTTGCGAGACGCATCAAACAATTTAATTGACAAAGCGGAACAAATACTTTATGAAGAACTAAAACTCGAGCCAATTGAAGAAATAAAAATAGAATATTTTGATGACTCAGTAGAACTAAGAAACTATACTACTAAATTGAGCGATTTAAAGTTACGTTTAGATGGTTCGTACCACTTACCTTTATTCGTAAACATTCAGAAGCATATTGAAAAAAATAGTTCTGAATTAAAATTTCTGAGAAATAAAGAGATTTCTAATTCAATTATTCTTCCCGGTAGATTTAAAAGAACTTATGTCGATTCTGACGAACACGGTATCAAGTTTATAGGTGGCAAGCAAATAAATGACTTAAATCCACCCTCTGAAAAGTTTCTGTCTAAATCAATTCATGGGACACGCTTAGGTAACGAGCTGCTTTTACATGAAAATTGCATTTTGATAACCAGAAGCGGTACAATAGGTAAAGTTGCCCTTGTGCCTAACCATTGGGAAAATTGGGCAGCAAATGAGCACATAATAAGAGTATTTCCTAAAAACAAAGAAATTGCAGGCTATCTGTTTTGTTGGCTTAATTCTGATTATGGACATGAGTTGATTAAGAAGCACACTTATGGTGCTGTCGTTGATGAAATTGACACAAACCACGTTGGTGACATTCCTCTTCCTATTTTGAAGAACGAGAAAAAGCAGAAAGAAATAAATGACTTGGTTTTACAAGCAAACGAATTGAGACACCAAGCACATTTGAAAGAGCAGGAAGCAATTAAGAAAATGGAAAAAATAATAAATGATACGAAATAATGCCAATCTCAATTGCTTGTACACGCGATCTTAAAAGAAGCTTTTGAGAGTAAACAAGAAATTGTCGAAGTATGAAGATAAAGAGCATAGCAATTGAAAATATAAAAGGAACTTGAAAAAACAATCATTCACTTCCACCTACTGCCAACGCTAAGTCAATATCTTAGTTCTGAATCGCTGTTTGTAGCTTGTAGCTACAAACGATAGCAGTGAGATAGAGTACAACATCAGTAATCAACTACAAACAAGTAAAATTTAAGTATTATAATTTTCATTTACAGCTACAATAACTTATATATTGCGATATCTTACTTATTGTCAAATAAAAAGGTCACCTTTGTACTTCTTCCTTACAGTACTCTTCCGAATAAATTTAATTTTTTACATTTGAAACTATACATCAAATACATGGTTAGCAACCGTTGCAAAATGGCTGTTAAAGAAGAGTTAAAAAAACTTAACCTTCATTTTATGCCTATTGAACTAGGAGAGGTTGAGATAATGGAAGACATTACATCACATCAGCGAGAGGAACTAAAAATAGGATTGTTTCAATTGGGGCTTGAATTAATGGACGATAAAAGAGCCATGTTAATTGAAAAAATAAAGACTGTAATTATTGAACTGATTCACCATACTGATGAATTTATAAAGGTAAATTTTTCGGTTTATTTAAGTGAAAAATTAAATCATGATTACACTTATTTGTCCAACTTATTTTCAGAAGTGCAGGGAACTACTATAGAACAATTTATTATTTCTCATAAAGTTGAACGAATAAAGGAGTTAATTATTTACGGAGAATTGAACATTACAGAAATTGCATGGAAGTTGAATTATAGTAGTGTGGCTCATTTATCCAATCAATTTAAAAAAGTTACAGGACTTACACCTTCTCATTTTAAACAAATGAAAAGTATGCGAAGAAATCCTATAGAGGATATTGGAAATTTACCAAATATAAATTCATAAAATGTTGATAGCAAGAAAAGAAAGAGAGGAATCTCAGTATGCACGAAGTTTGATTGAAGCTAGTCTTGATCCTTTGGTAACGATAAGTACAGAAGGAAAAATTATGGATATGAATCAAGCCACTGTAAATATTACGGGGTTAACACGAAAGCAACTGACCGGAACCGATTTTTTCGATTATTTTACAGAAATACAGAAGGCTCGTGAGGTATATCAGGAAGTGTTTGCCAAAGGTTCTGTTGCAGATTCACCACTTACACTTCGTAGCAAAAAAGGCAAACTAACCGATGTGTTATTTAACGGCTCAATATATAAAGATGATAAAGGAAATGTATTGGGAGTAGTAATTGTAGCAAGAGATGTTACCGAACAAAAACGAATTGCAAAAGAATCTAACAAAGCCAAATTACTTTCAGAATTAGCAACAGCTATTGCTGAAGAAGCAAAAGTTAGAGCAGAAAATGCTACACAAATAGCACAAAATGCTGTAAAATCAAAACAACAGTTTTTGTCAAACATGAGCCACGAAATCCGAACACCAATGAATGCCATTATCGGATTTACAAAAGTGTTGCTCAGAACAGACCTCACAGAAAAACAACAAGAATACTTAAATGCAATAGAGTTGAGTGGCAACTCATTAATCGTTCTTATTAATGATATACTCGATTTAGCAAAGGTAGATGCCGGGAAAATGACCTTTGAACAAACACCATTCAATATAGCATCCTCTATATCGGCTATGCTTCATTTGTTTGAACCAAAAATTCAGGAGAAAAATTTAATTCTAATTAAAGAATACGACAATAAAATTCCAAAAGTGTTGATTGGTGATTCGGTGCGTTTACATCAAATTATTTTAAACTTGGTGAGTAATGCAGTAAAATTTACATCCCGAGGTAAGATTAAAGTAAGTGTTAAGTTAATAAAAGAAGACGATGAAAAGGCTGTTATTGAATTTTCTGTAAATGATACTGGTATTGGTATGGAGGAAGGAAAAATAGATGGCATTTTTGAAAATTTTCAGCAAGCAACAAGCGGTACATCAAGAATATTTGGTGGAACAGGATTAGGGCTTGCCATTGTGAAACAATTAGTAGAATCTCAACAAGGAAGTGTTCATGTAAAAAGTAAAATTAATGAAGGAAGTAACTTTAGTTTTATTTTGAGTTTTTTGAAAACAGATGCTGAATTTGAAATAGAAGCTGAAACAATAGAACCTAACACTAAAGTTGGTAAACTGAAAATATTAGTAGTGGAAGATATTGCCCTTAATCAGTTGTTAATGAAAACATTGCTAGAAGATTTTGGGTTTGATATGGATATTGCTTCAAATGGGAAAATAGCCATAGAAAAACTACAAAATACAGCTTACGATCTTATTTTAATGGACTTGCAAATGCCCGAAATGAATGGGTTTGAAGCTACGGAATACATTAGGAAAGAAATGAATTCTAAAATACCTATTATGGCATTAACTGCCGATGTAACCACAGCTGATTTAGCAAAATGCAAAGCTGTAGGCATGAATGATTATATATCAAAACCTGTTGATGATAGGTTGTTGCACAGTAAAATAATTAAGTTGGTAAAAAAATATTCCTACAATAGTGGGAGCCAAAAAAAAGAAACAAGCCTTTTAACAAAAATAAAATACTGTAACTTAGATGCTTTAACCGAACGTACAAAATCTAACCCTATATTAATGACGGAAATGATTGCACTTTATTTGGAACAAACACCAACTTTAGTGAGTGCCATGAAAAAAGGCTTAGAGCAAAAAAATTGGGAATCAGTTTATGCTGCAGCTCATAAAATGATACCTTCTTTTTCCATAATGGGTATTCATAAAGATTATGAAAATATGGCAAGAAAAATTCAGGAATATAGTGGTGCCAATAAACAAATAGACAAACTTCCCGACCTTATATTACAATTAGAAAAGGTATGTTTACAAGCATGTGAAGAATTGAAAAATGACCTAAAAAAAATGAAAAATGAAAAATGAAAAAAAAATAAAACTTTTCCTTGTTGATGATGATGCCGTATTTTTAAAATCATTAGAAATTGAATTTCTTCAAAATGCTGATTTTGAAATAGAAACATTTGCTACAGGTGAACTTTGTCTGGAGAATATATCTAAAAATCCGGATGTTGTAATTTTAGATTATCACCTTAATGGGATTGATTTGGATGCCATGAATGGAATAGATGTACTGGATGAAATAAAAGCATTTAATAAAGACATTCCTGTAGTAATGCTATCCTCGCAAGATGATATAAATGTTGCTGTAAATTGTATGCATCACAAAGCTTTTGACTATGTAGTAAAAAGCGAAACCGCCTTTCTTCGTCTGCAAAGTATCATCACCAATATTTTTAAGTTTAAAAAAATAGAAAGCCAGTTGAACTGGTACATGGACAAGATTTAGTCTTTCTAGTAATTTATAGTAGAATTTCCTAACTAAGTGATAGCTCTTCGCTACTAAACAAAATCTACCTTTCCTTTATTTTAAAATGTGTGAATAATGTAACTTATCCCTTAAGTTATGTAACACATCCTGTTTTAAAACAGCTCACCTTTGCATGTAAGGAACAAATCCTTTATATCTAAAAACCAAATTTAACATTATGAAAACCATTACAAAATTAGTTCTATTTACAGCCTTAGGATTGTTTATACTTCCTACTACCTTGCTTGCTCAAGAAAAAACAGTGCTAGAAGGAACGGAGAAAGAAATTAAAGAAGAACAAAAAGACTTAGACAAGAAAAAAGATAACGCATCAGGCTTAGAGAAAGCAGAAAAAAATGCAAACAAAAAAGCTGGACAGCTAGAAAAAGCGGAATCTAATTTAGAGAATAAAGAAGAAGCGGTAGAAAAAGCAGCAGAAAAAGTAAGTAAGAAAGAAGAACAAAAAGATAAGGCGGATAAAAAAGTAGCTAAAAAAGAAGCTGCCGTTAAAAAAGCTAAAAAGAAAGAAAACGCAAAGCAGAAAGAAAAAGTTAAACAAAGAGAAGACAATCCAAAAAAAGATAACGATTAACCAAAATACCCTTACGTCAAATTATTATAAAAACTAAAAACGAATTAACATGAAAAAATTAACCTACTCATTATTAACAATAGGATTATTGTCAATAACTCCAACTTTAAAAGCAGATAACACACCTGTTAAACCACCTGTTGAAATCTCAGCTGAATCTACAGTACTATTAAATAGATTAGATGAGATTAATGAAATGGACAAATCTGACCTTAAACATAGTGAAAAAAAGGTGCTTCGTAAAGAAGTTAGATCAATTGAAAAACAATTGAAACAAAATAATGGAGGAGTTTATCTTTCTGTTGGAGCCATCATTATCATTATTTTATTATTGATTATTCTTTTATAAACTAATCCCAATGAAAAACAAAGCACCTAATGATAAAGCTACTAATAATGAAAAATTAGAAAAAGCTTCTGCTTTAATAACTGATAGTGATATTGTGTTTGTAAACGGTAGTAAAGATGATTTTTTGGGTAGATGTCAAATGAAACTTAATAAAATAAAAGAAAAGTTTCGATTATTATTAAAAGAAAGATAAATAAGATGAAATGAACAAGTTGGAACTTAAACATGCTGAAAAAAAAGAATTACGTGAAGAAATTAAATCGATAGAAAAACAATTAAAACAAAATAGTGGTGGAGTTTATCTTTCGCTTGGAGTCATTATCATCATTGTTTTATTACTAATTATCCTTTTATAAAAATAAAAACTCACCTTATCCGTGGCCTTACGGATAGCTAAAAACTAAATAAAATGAAAACTAAAAATTTAATTACAACTTTTGCAATAGCAACAATTGTTTTAATTGCAGGATGTTCAAAAGACAAAGATTCACCAGCACCAAGTACAGCTGGAGGCGGAGGATATGTTAATCCTACAGTAATTCCATTACAAACACAAGTTCAAGCAACCGTTGATCTTCAATCAGCAGGAGGATTTGCTATACTTGCAGGTTCTTTAATATCAAATGTTCCTACATCAGCTGTTACAGGAAATGTTGGATTAAGTCCAGCAGCAGGAAGTAACATTACAGGATTTGGATCAAATGAAATAGTAGGTATAGTTTATACTGTAGATGCTTCTGGCCCGGCAGGTTCAGTGCCCGATGCTGTTGGATTAACAGCTGCTAAAGGAGATTTAACTACTGCTTATAATGATGCCGCTGGTCGTACATCTGTTGATCTGGTTCTTCTTGCAGGAAATATCGGTGGACTAACACTTACACCAGGGCTTTATAAATCAAGCGGTTCATTAGAAATTTCTGCAGGTGACCTTACTTTTGATGCAAGAGGTAATAGTAATGCAGTTTTTATTATTCAAATAGCATCTACTCTTAATGTGGAAACCAATAGAAAAGTGTATCTTCAAGGAGGCGCATTAGCTGAAAATATATTTTGGCAAGTAGGAACTTCAGCTACTCTAAAATCAACAGCAGTATTTAAAGGTAATATTCTTGCCGACCAATCTATTTCTGTAAATACAGGAGTAGCAATAAATGGCAGGTTATTAGCCCGAATTGCAGCAGTAACGCTTGAAGGAAGTACCCTTACAAAACCTTAAACATTGTATTAAATAAACAAAAAAGGCATTGCTTGATTAGCAATGCTTTTTTTGTATCCAACTAGTGTTATTTAAAATCTAAAAGATGACCATAACTTCCATTTCCATCATAAAAAAAATAGTAGTGTTATTTCTTGTTTTTGCAGGATTATATTACGCTCAAGGATTCTTAATTCCATTGTTAATTGGAGGTGTTTTGGCAACACTATTTTTGCCTTTTAGCAAATGGTTAGAAAGTAAAAAAATACCCAAAGGGTTAGCAGCCCTTATTTGTCTAATAACGATGTTGATAGTGGTAACAGCTATTGGTTTTTTACTCGCTTGGCAGCTTAATGAATTAGTAAAAGATTTCGCCCTTATAAAGGAAAAAACAGTCTATCAATTTTATAGAGCCCAACAATACATATTGTTTCATTTTGGTATCTCCACAGAAAACCAAGTAACGGCATTAAAAGAGCAGCAGCCTTTTGTAGCTGATTTCATAAAATTGATAGCAGGTTCTATAACCAGTATTTTAACCCAATCTATTTTAATTTTAGTTTACGTTTTCTGTATCATTTATTATAGAACTCATTTAAAAAATTTCTTAATTAAGCTCTATCCTTCAACCAAAAAAAAAGAAGTAGAAAAAGTAATTTTTCACAGCACAAGAGTTTCGCAACAATACTTACTTGGACTGGCCAAAATGATTAGCATATTATGGGTAATGTATTTTATTGGATTTACTATATTAGGTGTAAAAAATGCACTGTTTTTTGCCATTCTATGCGGGTTATTAGAAGTTATTCCCTTTGTTGGAAACATTATAGGTACAACACTTACCTTGTTGGTGGCAGCAGTTAATGGAGCAAGTTTACCAATGTTAGGAGGAATTGTCGCCACTTATGGTATAGTGCAATTAATACAAGGTTGGATATTAGAGCCTCTTATTGTTGGTTCACAAGTAAAAATTAATCCTTTTTCTACCATTATTGCCTTAGTTATAGGAGAACTGCTTTGGGGAATTCCAGGTATTTTTATTGCCATACCCACCATCGCTATTTTAAAAATTGTATTCGATAATGTAGCATCATTAAAACCTTATGGATATTTAATAGGTGAGGTTGTGGTTAGAAAAAAAGAAATAGAATTGGTTAAAAAGATTCAAAAACAGGTAAGTAAGCTTATCAAATAAAAAACTATTCCTTTTAAAATTATGGAAAAAATCATTTCTGCCATTTATGGTGTAATTGCGTACCTGCTTTTTCTAATTGCTTTTTTTTATGCCATTGGGTTTGTAGGTAATTTCTATGTGCCAAAATCAATCGATTCTGGAACAGCAACTACTTTTTTTACAGCACTAATTCTCAATATGTTGTTGTTAAGCATTTTTGCCATTCAACATAGTGTTATGGCCAGACCTGCATTTAAAAAATGGTTAAACAGCATTATTAGCCCTGCAATAGAGCGTAGTACCTATGTTTTATTATCAAGTTTAACATTGTTTTTAATTTATTGGAAATGGCAGCCAATAACAACTATAGTCTGGAAAGTTGAAAATGAAACGATAGCTACAATTTTAACAGGCTTGTTTTTCTTTGGCTGGTTGCTTGCATTACTTTCTACATTTATGATTAATCATTTTGAACTCTTTGGTTTAAAGCAAGTTTTGAACAATTTGAAAAACAAATTCACTACAACTGAAAAACCTAAATTTCAAGCTAATTTCTTATATAAACTTGTCCGACATCCAATTATGTTAGGCTATCTTATAGCCTTTTGGTCAACACCATTAATGACAGTTGGGCATCTCATTTTTACTATCATCACAACTCTCTATATTTTTGTGGCAGTAAAATATTTAGAGGAAAAAGATTTAAAAAATTCTATTGGTAAAGCATATGAAGATTACCAAAATAAAATTCCAATGATTATCCCCTTTACAAAGAGAAAAAAATAAAAAACTATTTCTTCCCAAAAGCGTGAATTTTACAACAATAATGAATAGTTGTGTAACAATTAACTTCCCATTGTTACTCATCTTTGTTGTGTTATGATAAATCAATCATACCCTAAAAACTAATTACAATGAAAAAAGTAACCTTACTATTATTATTTACGCTTTGTTTGATGCATTTTAATGCTTCAGCACAAGAAAAATATGGTAATACCTTAAATTTAGGAGTGGGAATAGGTGGCTATTCCGGATATTACAGTTATGTTGGTCAAACCATCCCTGTTTTTCAAATAAACTATGAAATTGATGTTACTAACAACTTTACACTAGCTCCATTTATTGGATTTTATTCTTATACTAAAAGATATAATTGGGACAATAAGAATTTTCCTGATAGATATTATACGTATAGCGAAACGGTTATTCCAGTTGGTGTAAAAGGCTCTTATTATTTCGACAGCTTATTAGGAGCAAATGATAAATGGGATTTTTATCTTGCAGGATCACTTGGTTTTGCAATTGTTAAATCTAGTTGGGATAGAGATTATTATGGTGATAAAGATTATTACAGAAGAGGGAGTGCACTATATTTAGATTTACATATAGGTACAGAATATCATTTTAACAATACATTAGGAGTATTTTTAGATTTATCTACCGGTGTATCTAAAGTTGGGATTGCTTTCCATTTATAAAAAATATTGAAAATAAGTTAATTATGTAACAAATTTATAAAATTACATAACAACTTCTCTCATAAAGCATCTCACCTTTGCCAAGTGGAAATTACTTCACAATAAAAATTTAAAAAACGAACTCATGAACAAAACAATTTTAGCAATTACAGTAATTGCACTTATTACAGGAACGGTATTTACAAGTTGTAATTCTTCAGCAGATAGAGTAGATAATGCTGAACAAGCTTTAATAGATGCAGATAAAGAACTTAAAGAAGCAAATGAAGCCTACCTATTAGATATTGAAAATTACAGAATGGAAACAGCTGATAAAATTGCAGCAAACAACAAAAGTATTGCGGACTTCAATTTAAGAATAGAAAATGAAAAAAAAGAGGTTAAAGCCGAATACAAAAAACAAATTGCTGAGTTAGAACAAAAAAACAGCGATATGGAAAAGAAAATGGACGATTACCAAGCGGATGGAAAACAAAAATGGGAAGCGTTTAAAACTGAATTTAGCCATGATATGGACGAATTAGGGAAAGCGTTTACTGACTTAACCGTTAACAACACCAAAAAATAACAAACCAATTAGTATTAATTAGTATTAAAAATAATAGATATGAAAAAATTAGGAATAATGGCAATCGCATTAACGTTTATTACCGTTAATGGATATGCACAAGACGATAACAGAGAAAAAATACAAATTGGAGCAAAAATAGGGGTGAACTACGCCAATGTTTATGATTCTGAAGGAGAAGAATTTGATGCAGATCCTAAATTAGGATTAGCAGCAGGAGCATTCCTTGCTATTCCAATTGGAACATACATTGGTATTCAGCCAGAGGTAATGTTTTCTCAAAAAGGGTTTAAAGCAACAGGTAGTGTTTTAGGTTCAGAATATGAATTTACCAGAACAACCAACTATATAGATATTCCCATCTATTTAGCTTTAAAACCTTCTTCATTTTTAACCATAGTTGCAGGTCCACAATTCTCTTATTTAATGTCTAGAAAAGATAAATTTGAATCATCATTTCTTAATACAGAGCAAGAAGATGAATTTGAGAATGAAAACATTCGTAAAAATACATTAGGAGCTTCTTTTGGTTTAGACATTAACATTAATCATTTTGTAATTGGAGCAAGAGCTGCATGGGATTTACAAGATAACAAAGGCGATGGAACATCAAGCACTCCTCGTTACAAAAACACTTGGTTACAGGCAACAGTCGGTTTCAAGTTTTAAAAAAGTAGTTAAACAGTTCTTATTTAATTTAGTTTTTAGTAAGGCGAAGTTACGAGGTGCTTAGCAATAAGCATCTTGTAACTTTATTTAAAACAAATTGATACTCACAAATTAAAAAATAAAAATCATGGGAAATCTACTTTATACCGTTGCCATTATTTTAGTCATCTTTTGGGCCATAGGCTTTTTAGGATATAATGCAGGGGGAATTATCCATATACTCTTAGTAATAGCACTTATTGCAGTAATACTAAGGGTAATTAGAGGAAAATAGAAAATAATTTACAAACCATTTAAAACCAAATATTATGAACACAGGAAAAATTTTAGTAGGTGTATTAGCAGGCGCTGCCGCTGGTGCAATCTTAGGTGTATTATTTGCACCAGACAAAGGATCAGTAACAAGAAAAAAAATTGCGAAAAAAAGCTCTGATACCGTTAACGACTTAAAAAAGAAATTTGAAAGTTTAATGGATGATGTTGCTGACAAATTTCAAGAAGGAAAAGAAGAAGCTACAGAAGCTTACGAAAAAGTAAAAGGTAAAGCCGAAGCATTTAGCAAAGACGGAAAAGCAGGAGTAAATAGTTAAATCATCAAAAAACATCTTTTTAGCATACTATAAAAATGGGAAACACATTCAATCATATAGAACCTTTATTTGAAAAAATTGAAGACTATGGAAAGACAAGTTTTGAGTTGTATAAACTCAAAACAATAAGCAAAACTGCAGAGGTTGTTTCAACTTTTGTATCTCGTGGAGCTGTTGTTATTGTTCTTTCTATGTTTTTGGTTTTTGCAAGTATTGGATTAGCTCTATGGTTAGGCGATTTATTAGGGAAACCTTATTTAGGCTTTTTGTGTGTTGCTACTTTTTATATTGTGTTAGGGGGTGTTTTGTTTTATTTCTTGCACAATTTTATAAAACGTAAAGTAAGTAATTCAATCATCTCAGAAGTTTTTAATAAAAAATAAAATGGGAACAATAACAAATATTACCGAACTGAACGCAGCTATTTTGTTGTTAGAAAATAAACAAGCTCAAGAAGCAATTTTATTAAAAGAACAGTTTAGTTTAACTTACGAAAGTATAAAACCTATCAATTTTATACGAAGTACTTTTAAAGAATTAGTTACAGCTCCTGATTTTAAAGAAGATTTATTAAATACTTCCATAAGTTTGGCTGCCGGCTATTTTTCAAAAAAATTAGCTGTAGGGTCAACCAACAATCCCCTAAAACAAATCTTAGGCAGCTTTCTTCAAATGGGAGTTACAAGTGTGGTTTCGAAAAATGCTGATGATATCAGAACAAAGTTTATGGACATCCTCAGTGTTGTCTTTGAAAAGAAAGCATAAAAAAAAGAATTTATAGAACCCACCTTAAAATAGCATACACTTTTCCTTATTAAGGAGAGGTGTATTTCTGCAAAAATCAATGAATTATGTAACTTATTTAAAAAGTTATGTAACTCATTAGCTTAAAATGCAACGCACCTTTGCTAGGTGAAAACAAATTCACATTTAAATACAACATTATGAAAAACAACTTACTATTGACAATCGTATTGCTTGCTGCATTTTTGGCTTTTCCAAAAATAAGTTCAGGGCAAGCGCCCCCCAATTTGGGCTCAGCAACCGATTTTGCTATTTTATCTACCGCAGGAGCAGTAACCAGCTCTAGCACTTTACTTTATAAAACACATGTTACTGGCGATATTGGTGCTGCACCCGCTTCCATTTCAGGTTTTGGAAATGTAGATGGTGTTCTTTACCAAGGAGGAACAACTTTTGCAAGTGCCTCAACTGATGTAAATGCAGCCTATGCTTACTTAGCAGGGTTAACACCAACTAACGTAATGGCAACTCCTTTTGGAGGTGGAACTATTCTTAACTCAGGAGTTCATAGCGTTGTAAATGCTGCCATTTGGTTTACAGGAGACCTTATTTTAGATGCACAAAACAACCCCAATGCAGTTTTTATATTTCAATTAGATGGAGCATTAAATGTATCTGCAAATTCTAAAGTTAAATTAATAAACGGAGCTCAGGCATGTAATGTGTTTTGGATGGTTGATGGTGCTGTTACTGTTGATGTAGGAGTAACCTTACAAGGAACTATTATTACTCAAGGAGCAATATTAATGGGGGCAAATGATTCATTAGTAGGACGAGCTTTTGCAATAAATTCAGCTATATCTGTTAATGAAACTACTATCTATATTCCTTTAGGATGCGGAAGACCTATACTTACTGGTCCTGCTTTACCAGTACTAAACTCTGTAGAATGTTATGCAATATTTAGTTCAAATGGTCCTGTTCAGGATGATTTTGCCACATTTGTTATTGGCGATGTAGGTTCTAATTTAGGAAGTGCTTTAGGTTATGATCCTTTAAAAGTTACAGGAACTATTCACGCTATTCCTGATGGTTCTACCGTTCAGTGTGCGGCAGATTTACTAGTAGTTTACAATAATTTAAACGCCTTACCTTACGATATTCAATTAATGGAACCATCTATTTTTGGTCATAACTTAGTGCTTACTCCACATACTTACCTTATGCTTGGAGCAGTAGCACTTACCGATACGCTTTATCTTGATGCACAGGGAAATCCCAATGCAGTTTTTATTTTCCAAATTAACGGAGCTTTTGCAACAAGCACTTTTTCAAACGTAGTGTTATTGAATGGTGCACAAGCACAAAATGTGTATTGGAAAATCGATGGTGCAGTAGATATAAATAACTTCTCTATTTTTAATGGAACTTTTGTAAGTGCAGGAGCAATAAACTTGTTTACAGGTGTTGTTCTTAACGGACGAGCTCTTACAACAGTAGGAGCATTGAGTACGTATGCAGCCCAAGTAAACACACCTTCAGGCACTACAGGTGGTGCAGGAACTGTAATGGGTCCAGATAGTGTTTGTCAGGGAGCTACAGGAATTGTGTATTATGTGTCTGCTATAACTAATGCAACTAGCTATTCATGGACAATACCTCTTGGAGTAACTATTACTGCTGGAGCTAATACCGATAGTATTACCGTAGATTTTAGTCCAACCGCTACAACGGGTACTTTTAACATTACCGTACAGGGTAGTAGTGCTTGTGGACCAGGAACAGTTTCTGCAAATTTTCAAGTAGAGGTTGTTGAAACACCTATAATTGATAGTGTAAGCAATCAGATGGTTTGCCATAATGATACTACAACCAATATAATTTTTACAGGAACTCCTTTGGGAACAACCTACAACTGGACAAATAACAATACCGCTATAGGGTTAGCAGCAACTGGAAATGGTGATATTCTTTCTTTTACTGCTACTAATAATGGTACAACCATAGATACTGCATTAATTACCGTAACACCTTCGGCAAATGGATGTGTTGGTGCAAGCATTAGTTTTACAATAATTGTAAACCCGGTTCCAATAATTGATACTCTACCTAATCAGAGTTTATGTGCTGGCGAGACAACCTCTCCAATAAACTTTAATGGAAATATTGTAGGAACATCTTTTAATTGGACAAATAACAATACCACTATAGGATTAGCAGCAAATGGAAATGGAAACATTGCTTCATTTACTGCTATTAATAATGGTACAACTATAGACACCGCATTAATTACCGTAACACCATCTCTAAACGGATGTAATGGAATTAGCACTAGTTTTACAATAATTGTAGCCCCAGTTCCAACTATTGATACCGTAGCTAGTCAAAGTTTGTGTAATAACGACACAACTGCAGCAATAAACTTTAGTGGAAATACTCCTGGAGCTGTTTACAATTGGACAAACGACAATACTTCTATAGGATTAGCAGCAAGTGGTAGTGGAGACATTAATGCTTTTACTGCAACTAATACAGGAGCAAGTACAGAATTAGCAACTATTACAGTAACTCCAAGTTTTGGTGGTTGTGAAGGTACTCCCGTAACATTTACTATTGAAGTAACAAATGATTGTGATTCTATTGATCCAATTGATCCTACTGTTGATTTTAATATCCCTGAAGGATTTTCTCCTAATGGTGATGGAATAAATGATTTATTCGTAATCAGAGGAATTGATAGATTTCCGTCTAATTCTTTTATGGTCTTTAACCGTTGGGGTGATAAATTGTTTGAAGCAAATCCATATACCAATACTTGGGATGGAACATCATCAACAGGTATTAGAATAGGGGGAAATGAATTGCCTGTAGGAACTTACTTCTATGTACTAGATTTAGGTGATGAATCAGCAATTTATAAAGGAACCATTTATCTAAACAGATAATTTAAATTATAACACTCACAAAGTTAATCTATAAATCATGAAGACACTTATAAAAATAACATTTGCATTGCTTATCTCCTTAGGGAGTTTAACTACACATGCACAACAAACGCCAATGTACACACATTATATGTACAATACATTGGTAGTAAACCCGGCTTATGCCGGAAGTAGAGATGCATTAACAGTAACTGCATTGCATCGTTCACAATGGGTAGATTTTCAAGGAGCACCAAGAACGCAAACCATCACCATGCACGCTCCAATTATAAACGAGCATATTGGCGTTGGACTATCGTTGATGAATGATAAAATTGGACCGAGCAGCAACACCTCTGTAAATGCACATTTTGCTTACAGAATGAAGCTTAATCAAAACTCAAAATTGGCTTTTGGTTTAACTGGTGGTGCAGATATTAATAGAGCAACGCTGAATACACTTAATATTGACCAACCAAATGATCCTGTTTTTGAAAACAATCTAGAGAATCAAATAACTCCTAATATTGGTTTTGGTGCCTATTACTCTAGAGAGCGTTTTTATGCAGGAGTTTCTGTTCCTAACTTAATGCAAAATAGTTATTCAGAAATAAATGACAACGGAAACACGCTAGTAGCAGAGCAGCAAAGACATTACTTCTTTATTGCAGGAGCGATGTTCGATATCTCTCACAACATAGGATTTAAACCTACAACACTTATTAAGCTAACCGCAGCAGCGCCTCTACAAGCCGATGTTACAGCCACTTTTATATTGGTTAAAAAACTTCACCTTGGAGCAATGTATCGTACCGGTGATGCTTATGGTGCCTTAATCGGATTAGCACTTACCAATCAGTTTTATTTAGGATACTCATTTGATAAGTCGTATGGTTTAGAAACTTTTTTATACAACCAAGGAAGTCATGAAATTGTATTACGATATGATTTCATCTTTGCCAGTAAAAAACAAATTCACTCTCCACGACATTTTTAACATTTAATAGCAAAAATATAAACTATAAAAACATGAAAAATCTATTCATTCTCGTCATAGCACTTCTTGGATTCGGCATTAATGCCTTTGCAGAAGATAAATCAAACAGGGAAATAAAAGGCGATAAACACTTTTTTGTATATTCCTTTGATAAAGCAATTGATTATTACTCAAACACAAAAGACCTTACTGTTGAAGGACATCGTAGGTTGGCTGAAAGTCACCGTAATCTCGAACAAAATCTTGATGCGGAAAGAGCTTACTCCATCTTAATTGAAAAAAATACGGACCTTTTGCCTGAAGATTATTATCAATATGCAATGGTTTTGAAAATAAATGGCAAACAAGAAGCCTCAAACACTGCCATGGATAAATTTGTGGCGTTAAAACCAAGTGATTTACGTGGAAAGGATTATTCTGCCAACAAAGGTGAGTTGGCTAACTTTTCAAAAGATGATGGCAAGTACAAGGTAACTACCTTAGATATTAATACGGACAGAGAAGATTTTGCTCCAGCTTATTATAAAGACAAAATTGTTTTTGCTTCTAGCAGATCTAAACCTAAAATGATTGTTAGAAATAACAACTGGACAGGAAATCCATTCTATAATTTATATGTTTCAGATATAGATAGTAGCCAACTAAAAGAACCTAAAATGTTCGATAAAGGATTGAATGGGAAAATGCACGATGGTCCTGCAAGTTTTAGTAAAGATGGTTCTTTTATGGCATTTACCAAAAATAACTACGAAGTTGAAAAAGGAAATAAAGTGGTAGAATTGGAAATTCATTTTAGTGAATATGCTGATGAAAAATGGTCAGAACCACAACCCTTTCATCTTAACAATGTTGATTACTCTGTAGGACATCCTTCCTTATCAGCAGACGGAAATACCATGTATTTTACCAGTGATATGCCGGGAGGTTTCGGTGGTTCGGATATTTATAGTGTTACCAGAGAAGGAAAAGTTTGGGGTAAACCAAAAAATTTAGGGAATAAAATAAATACAGAAGGCGATGAAATGTTTCCATTTTTAGAAGAAAAAAGCAATACTTTATTTTTCTCTTCTAATGGTCGCTTCGGATTAGGTGGCTTGGATATCTTTATTTGTGAAATGAAAGGTAATCAAGTAGGAGCTGTAACTAATGCGGGAGTTCCTTTAAATTCTAAATTTGATGATTATGCTTTAATTGTAGATGATAACATGAAGAAAGGCTATTTTTCTTCTAACAGAAGTCAAGGAAATGATAATATATTTTATCTTGATTTATTGAAAACCAAAGAGGTAGATGTGCAAAAACAAATAACTGGAATTACTAAAGATAAAGATGGCAACCCTATTGCTACCGCTTTAGTAACCTTACTTGATGATAAAGGCAATGTGTTAAACTCATTTACTACCAACAACGATGGAGTTTTTAGTTTTGATGTTGATGCCAATAAAAACTTTAAGTTAACCGGAGAAAAAGACAGCTACAAAGACGGTAATAATACTGCCAACACTTTTGGTGATGAAGAAGAAGTAATAGCAGATGTTGTATTGCTTAAAGAAGAGGAAAAAGTAGCTGAAGTAGTTACCGAAAAAGTAATTAAAAAACCTAAAAAAGGTGACGATTTAGGAAAAGTATTGGGCTTTAATCCGCAAACCATTTATTTTGATTACGATAAATATAATATCCGACCAGATGCTATTGCTGATTTGAATGAAATTGTTAAAGTGATGAATGAAAATCCAACCATGACAATTGAATTGGGATCGCATACCGATTGTAGAGGTTCGGAAAATTTTAATCAGAAACTATCTAACAACAGAGCAAAAGCTTCGGCAAATTACATCAAAACAAGAATATCTAAACCTAGTAGAATTACCAGTAAAGGTTATGGCGAAACTAAATTGGTAAACGCTTGTCCTTGCGAGGGAGAAGATGTTACTAAATGTTCTGAAAAACAACATCAAAACAATAGACGTACAGAATTTATTGTTTTAAAAGAGTAATTTTTTTTTTTGATTAGTTGATTTTAAACCACTACTCTTTTTTAAAGGGTAGTGGTTTTTTTACTCACTCCAAAGTTATCATGCGATAATTTTTCCCCTTCTTTATGAAGAGAGAGGGGGGTTAAGGAGAGGGTTAAGAACAAATTTTATAATAGAAATGTGTGAATTGTGTAACATATGCCACAAGTTATGTAACACATTCCGTAGTAAACATGCTCACCTTTGTTTAGTGAGAACTAATCTCGCGCCTTACTAAACTAAATTTATCATGAAAAAAACTTTATCTACCTTTTTGACAGCAGCTTTTTTGCTTTCAACCCCCACTATCATTTTCGGACAAGCACCTAATCTAGGTACTACAGCCAATTTTGTTTTATTTTCTACTGATGGTGCAGTAACCAACACAGGCACGTCTCATTTAACAGGAAAAGTAGGAACCAACAATGGTTCTAATACCGGTTTTGGAAATGTAAATGGCGGAATGCACGCAGCTGATGGAATAACCGCACAAGCGGCATCAGATTTATTGGTTGCTTATAATCAATTAAACAGTGCCACTCCAGGGTTCTTTCCTGCACCTTTACTTGGAAATGGAACAACACTCAATGCAGGTATTTATGCTGTAACAGGAGCTTCTACATTAAATGGAACGCTTATTTTAGATGCACAAAATAACCCAAGTGCAGTATTTATTTTTCAAATTTCCGGACCACTTTCTACCAATGCCAATTCAAAAGTTAAATTAATTAACGGAGCTCAGGCATGTAATGTGTTTTGGAAAGTGGAAGGTTTGGTAAGTATGGCAGCAGGAACTTCTATGAAAGGAACTGTAATTGCCAATAATGCTGGAATTACTATGAACAGTAATGATACCTTAGAAGGTAGAGCACTTTCTACCACAGGAGCGATTATGATTGACGGAGTATTAGCTTATACGCCAATTGGTTGCGGAAGTCCTGTACTTACAGGACCAATAGCTCCATCGCTTGGTGAAGCTGGTTGTTACGGAATATTTTCCGCTGATGGCCCGGTTCAAAATGCAGGTACAACCAATGTTATTGGCGATGTTGGAACCAATGTAGGATTAACTACTGGTTTTAACGCGTTATTAGTAACGGGAACTATTCATGCCATTCCAGATGTTTCTACAGCAAGTGCTGCGGCAGATTTATTGGTAGCTTACAACTATGCAGTTGCTCTTCCTCATGATATTGAATTACTATACCCAGCACAATTTGGAGGAAACCTTGTGTTAACACCTCATACTTACATTTTAAATGGAGGAACAACTTTTACTGATACACTTTATCTTAATGCACAAGGAGTTGCCAGTGCAGTATTTGTTATAAAAGTAGAAGGAGCATTCCAAACAAGTACTTTTTCTAATGTAGTGCTTATTAATGGCACTCAGGCAAAAAATGTATATTGGATGGTAAATGGTGCTGTAGATATTGCCGATAGTTCAGTTTTTAATGGAACCATTATTTCTCAGGGAGCAATTGATTTATATACCGGAGTTGAAATTAATGGACGAGCGTTAACCGGAGTTGGTTCGTTAACAACCAACGCTATTAATAGTGCTGCTAATATTGTTTTGGGTAATTGTAATGTAGTTTCAATTAATGAAATTAATGAAAACACAAGCGTTACCATTTATCCTAACCCATTTACTAATTCAACAACCATTACCTTAGATAATATGGATAACTTCAACAAAGTGGAATTACGTTTATATACTATTTTAGGAGAAGAAATAATGAGTACAAACATTACTTCAACTTCAACTACTATTAATACAAGTAAGCTTTCTTCGGGAGTTTATTTTTATAAACTAATTGGAGATAACCAACTCATAAAATCAGGCAAACTGATTTCTCAATAATAATTTTTAGTTTTTTTAAAACCCCACCCGCACCTTATTCATTTAGGGTGCGGGTTTTTTTAGCCCCTAAATCCCCCGAAGGAGGACTTTTCCATCACACAAAGCCTATTCAGTACTGTGTCATATCGATTGAAATTTTACAAGCTGAGGAACGAAGCTTAGTAAAATGAAGTAGAGATATCTTGTTGATTGGAAATTGCAATTTTAAATTGAATGTAGAAGTCAATAAAAAGAAGATGCTTCGACAGCATTTTTCTATTCCTCATACTTCGGAATGAAAAATATTGCTCAACATGACAATCATATTCTAAAATAAGTCCTTCATTTGCACAGCTGTTTCAAGTAAATAATATCCATATTCGTTACTAACAAAAACCAATTGCCTGATTTATAAAGTATTTTTTGTATGTTTGAGGGAAATATGTATGATGCTTTTTTGAGCTTTATCATACATGTCTACCTGTATTTGGTTAAGGTGTGTATGATTGAGTCATACATACATATAAGTTGTAATGTATTATAAATGTTTGTACCAAAGTCATATCGAATTAGACACAAAATCTTAGAACTTTTAAGACAGAAAAGAAGTATACAGCAACTAAATAAAAAAAACATAGATGAATCAATGTTGACAATACAAGAAATTGCTGACACCTTAAATTTGTCTTATAATGATGTTGATGGGCAATTAAATGTTCTATGGAAAAGGGGAGAAGTGATTGATGAAAACACAAATGTAATACCGAGATTTATAATACAAGCCGAAGGAGTTGCTTCTGCATCATCTAATAAATATTTAATTGAAGGGAAAACCATAAACTCTGAACTTTTTAATAATTATGCATCTGGATTTTTTCAGATAATAATTGCAATTACTGCTATATCTACTCTTTTCTTTACAATCTCTACGGACAATTCAACAAACGAAAGATTAGATAAATTAGAACAAAAACTGGAGAATACATTAGTCCCCCAAACAGAATTATCAAAAGGTGGGTTAATTCAAAATAATTACGCTGACACCATTTTAATTAATCAAACCAATTCTCAAACTTCTGATACATTAAATTAAAAGATTTTATTTTTAAACTAAAGTTTAAAGCATTACGAAACATAGAATTGTCATTAAACAAAACATGATTAAAGCGAAGAAGGATATATTTAACCACTCCCTTTACTCCAACTTATCCCACAAGCGTAGTTTTAAGTCTAAATCTAACACCATATCGGTAAGCATTTTATACAATTCAAAATGTTGTACAATTTGAGCTTTATCGTTTAGAGGTTTAGAAATAGTAGGCTCAAAATGGTTTTTATTGGTGTAAATTGCCGCATACATTCTGTTTTCAACAAAAGAAAAAGCAATATTTTTATTTAGTTTTTCTTGGTAAGCAATCAGCTTTTCCATCATACTCGATGAAAGTACATAACGCGTTTCTATTTCATCTTCGCCATAAACCACAAATAACTCATTAAATTTGCTGTTTTCTAAAGTAATAATGTGTCCATGACTAAGCATATCTTGCAGGTTAAATCGTAATTTTCTTTTTCCGGTAATTCTTTTTTTAGGAAGAATTACAGTTCGGTGTTTCAATAGCTTATTAAATTTTGCAGAGATAAAAATCCCTTTAAAAAGTAATTTAGAAAAAATATAATCCGAACGAAGAACATACATTTCAGCAAACTGAATGGTGGTGTTGCCTATAATGCATTTCACATAATCTTCGCCTTCAACTATATCAATAGTATCAAGCCTATTATCTAAAATTCCACTATTATTTATAACTTTTGCAGAAAACCCTTTATGATAATGAAAATCCACCTTGTCATACAAGAATAATAACAGTTCTACTAATACTTTGTTCTTATAGGCGTGTTTTAATTTTTTCATATTCCCAAAACCTAAAGAAATAGTATATCCTGGGATAGCAATTGCTGTAAATAAAGCAAAATAAGCCCATACAGCATTCCACTCATGGTCATCATCAACATGAAACGCAAAATAAAACCCCACGAGAAAAAATAGAATCGAAAAAAGAAAACTTCTAACTATTTTATTATTAATCTTTCTTCTTATTTTTTCTACACCATCTAAAACAGGCTGGAGTTGTTGCTCATAAAATATATCGAAGTCTTTATTCAAATCATAACAAGATTAGAGGAGGTTTTTAGCATCAATATTTTTTCTTTCCTCTTCTTCAATTTCCCAGTAAGCAACGGGTTGAAATTTGAATAAATTGGTTAGCATAGATGCGGGAAAAGAATTGATAGTCGTATTATATTCATAAATGGCATCGTTGTAAAACCTTCTGGCAGCAGCAATATGTTCTTCGGTTTTGTTCCAAGTTTGTTGTAATTGCACATAATTGTTGTTGCTTACTATAATTCTATCGTGCGTAACTTTATTTACCAACAAAGCTACATCGTGGTAAATTTTATTAAATTCAGGAGAGTGGAGATTCTCCGTGTTTTGCGTAAGTAATTTCGTGTGCTGATTAGAAATTTCGGAGATTAATTGCTGCTCGTTAGCGATAGATGTATTGGCGATATGTACCAAATTAGGAATAAGATCAAAACGTTTTTTCAAATAGGTATCTAATGCTGATTCTGCTCTTCTGATGGCATTTTTCTTTTTGATGATTTTGTTGTAATTATACACCATCATGAGCAACACTAATGCTACTACAACTAAAAATATACTTCCTGCTTCCATATAAAGGTAAAAGTAGTACTTTTTTTGAATTTTGCAATTTTAGAACACGGATAACACCGATGCTGCGGATTTGCACGGGTAAAATAGTTAATTGTTAATCGTATTCTTCTCGCAAAGACGCAGAGACGCTAAAATTTATTAATTTCGCACTTCATTATAAAAAATGAGTATGAGTAAGTTCAACGAATATAAAGGATTAAACCTTCCCAATGTAGCTAAACAAGTTTTAGAGCAATGGGAAGCAAATAAGGTTTTTGAACAAAGTGTAAGCTCTCGCAATGAAAACAAACCATTTGTGTTTTTTGAAGGACCGCCTTCAGCTAATGGGTTACCGGGAATTCATCACGTAATGGCTCGTGCTATTAAAGATATTTTTTGCCGATACAAAACCTTAAAAGGTTATCAAGTAAAACGTAAAGCCGGTTGGGATACGCACGGATTGCCAGTAGAGTTAGGTGTAGAAAAAGAATTAGGAATTACCAAAGAAGATATCGGTAAAAAAATTACCATTGAAGAATACAACAACGCTTGTAAAGAAGCAGTAATGCGTTATACCGATGTATGGAATAATCTTACCCGCCAAATGGGCTATTGGGTGGACATGAATGATCCTTACATTACGTATGAAAATAAATATATTGAATCGGTGTGGTGGTTATTAGGACAATTACACCAAAAAGGCTTGATGTATAAAGGTTATACCATACAACCGTATTCGCCAAAAGCAGGTACGGGCTTAAGCTCTCATGAGTTGAACCAACCCGGTTGCTACAAAGATGTGAAAGATACTACTTGTGTTGCTCAGTTTAAACTGAAAGGGATAGAAAAAAAAGAGGCAATAACTATAGAGGAGTTGCATGATGATGAGAATGAGTCAGTTCCACATCTAAAACCTTTAAACTTTATTCAAGAAGAGATTTATAGATTGCAACAAAAGGGTGAAGAAGTGTTTTTCTTAGCTTGGACGACTACACCATGGACCTTACCATCAAATACCGCATTAGCTGTGGGAAAAAATATTGATTACGTGTTGATTGAAACATATAATCAATATACTGAACGTAAGGTATATGTTGTTTTAGCTAGAGAATTAATAGGTAAATATTTTTCAGCTCATGTTGATTTAAATAACAGTCCAGATAATAGATCTTTTGGTATAGATAAAGATGGAGAGTTAATAAAATTTGATTCTAAATATCCTCGATCAATATGGAAAGGCATAGAAGAATTCAAAGGCTCAGATTTAGTAGGAATCCAATACGAACAATTATTGCCTTACGCCTTGCCTTACGAAAATGCGGAGAACGCTTTTAAAGTAATTCCCGGAGATTTTGTAACTACTGAAGACGGTACTGGTATCGTACACATAGCACCGACCTTTGGTGCTGATGATGCTAAAGTGGCTAAAGATGCGGGAGTTCCACCGATGTTGGTGTTAGATGAGAATAACAACCCTGTTCCTTTGGTAGATTTACAAGGTAAATTCCGACCTGAAATGGGTGAATTTGCAGGAAAATACGTTAAAAACGAATATTACGATGAAGGTACTGCTCCCGAAAAATCGGTGGATGTAGAAATTGCTATTAAATTGAAAGAAGAAAACAAAGCTTTTAAGGTAGAAAAATACGAACACAGTTACCCGCATTGTTGGAGAACCGACAAACCTATCTTATACTATCCGTTAGATTCTTGGTTTATTAAAACTACTGCTGTAAAAGAACGCTTGATAGCGTTAAACAAAACCATCAATTGGAAACCTGAAAGCACTGGAACAGGTCGTTTTGGCAATTGGTTGGAAAATCTAAATGATTGGAATTTATCTCGTTCTCGTTATTGGGGAATTCCAATTCCTATTTGGAGAACAGAAACAGGAGATGAAGAAATTTGTATCAGCTCGGTAGAGCAACTGAAAACCGAAATAGAAAAATCCATGGCAGCGGGTTTTATGACCAGTAATCCACTAGCAGATTTTGAGATAGACAACATGGATAAAGCCAACTACGACAAATTCGATTTACATAAAAACTATGTGGACAACATCGTATTGGTAGCTGCTTCAGGCAAACCAATGAAACGCGAAACTGATTTAATTGATGTTTGGTTCGATTCAGGTTCTATGCCAACCGCTCAAGTGCACTATCCATTCGAGAATAAAGACTTAATTGATAAACAACAACTTGGTGTAGCAGATTTCATAGCTGAAGGTGTTGACCAAACACGTGGTTGGTTTTTTACTTTGCATGCTATTGCTACCATGGTTTTTGATCATGTGGCTTACAAAAATGTAGTGTCTAATGGATTGGTTTTAGACAAAAACGGACAAAAAATGAGCAAGCGTTTAGGCAACGCAGTTGACCCATTTGAAACCTTAGATAAATACGGTCCGGATGCTACACGTTGGTACATGATTACCAATGCACAGCCTTGGGACAACTTAAAGTTTGATTTAGAAGGAATTACAGAAGTACAACGTAAGTTTTTCGGAACACTTTATAACACTTACGGTTTCTTTGCTTTGTATGCCAATTTAGATAACTTTACCTATGCTGAAGCTGAGGTACCAATAGCAAATCGTCCTGAAATTGATAGATGGATTATTTCTAAACTTAACTCGTTGATTAAAGATGTTGATGCAGCTTATCATTCGTACGAGCCAACCAAAGCAGGAAGAGCTATTCAGGAGTTTGTAAACGACCATTTAAGTAACTGGTATGTTCGCTTATGCAGAAGACGTTTTTGGAAAGGCGATTATTCTGAAGACAAAATTGCCGCTTACCAAACCCTTTATACTTGCTTGGAAGTAGTAGCTCAATTGGCTTCGCCTATCGCACCATTTTATTCTGATAAATTATATACAGATTTATCCAGCATTAGCGGTAAAGGAAATACAACATCAGTGCATTTATCAGATTTTCCAACGGTAAATGAAAGTGTGATAGATACCGATTTAGAGCAACGTATGGATATTGCTCAACAAGTTTCTTCCATGGTGTTGAGTTTGCGTAAGAAAGAACAAATAAAAGTACGTCAGCCCTTACAAAAACTAATGATACCTATTTTAAATCCAACTTTTAAACGTCAGTTACAAGAGGTTGCTGATTTAATTTTATCGGAAGTAAATGTAAAAGAAATGGAATATTTAGAAGATACTTCGGGCGTATTGGTGAAAAGCATTAAACCTAACTTTAAAACCCTAGGACCGAAGTATGGTAAGATAATGAAACAGATTGCTGCACAGGTAAATCAATTTAATCAGAACGATATACAAGCGTTTGAACGTAACCAAGGAGCAACGATTACCGTTGAAGGTCAGCAAGTGGAATTAGATAGTAATGATGTAGAAATTATTACAGAAGATATTCCGGGTTGGTTAGTACAAACCGAAGGAGGACTTACGGTTGCTTTAGATATCACTATTTCTAAAGCATTAAAAGAAGAAGGTATTGCCAGAGAGTTTGTAAATCGTATCCAAAACTTACGTAAAGACAGTGGTTTTGAAGTGACTGATAAAATTGCACTTAAAATTTTGCAACACAATGAAATAAATGAAGCAATCAATAATAATAAAAACTATATTTGCACCGAAACTTTAACATCTCGGTTAGATGTAGTAAGTGAACTAAATGAGGGAGTTAGTGTAGAAATAGATCAAAACCTTTCTACATTAATTGCAATAGAAAAATTTAATTAAAAACGATAAAAAAAAGAATTATGGCAGATGTAAGATATTCAGATGAAGATTTAGCAGAATTTAAAGCTATCATAAACAAAAAATTAGAAGCTGCAAGAGCAGACTTAGAAGAGCTTTTAGCTACATTAAACTACAAAGGTGATAACGGCACTGATGATACTATTCATTCATTTAAAATGATGGAAGAAGGTGCTGCAACGCTTTCTAGAGAAGAAGTAGCTCAATTAGCAGGGAGACAAGAAAAATTTATTAAGCACTTAGAAAATGCCTTAATTCGTATTTCAAATAAAACTTACGGAGTTTGTAGAGTTACAGGAAAATTAATTCCTAAAGAAAGATTAAAAGCTGTACCTCACGCTACACTTAGCATTGAAGCAAAAGAAGCTCAAGGGTAAAAAAAGATTGTAGTCCGAAGACCGAAGATGGAAGATGAAATCTACTTCTGACTTCGGTCTTCGGACTTCTAACTTTCACTATCTTCAATTAAATTCAATGAAATTCAGATTCCTTGCCCATCCTCTTTTTATTACCTTTTTGGTATTAATTATTGACCAAGCTTCAAAGTTTTGGGTAAAAACCAATATGATGTTATCTCAAGAATTTCCGGTATTGGGGAATTGGTTTTACATCCATTTTACTGAAAATAGAGGAATGGCTTTTGGGATGGAATTTGGCGGTGAATACGGTAAACTAGCCCTTAGTTTGTTTAGAATTGTAGCGGTATCCGGAATTGGTTATGTTTTATTTACATTGCCTAAAACAGCTCCTAAAGGATTAAAAATATGTGGAGCTTTAGTTTTTGCTGGAGCTTTAGGAAATATTATTGATAGTGCTTTTTACGGAGTAATTTTCAACGAAAGTTTTAACCAAGTAGCTACTTTTTTACCAGAAGAAGGCGGCTATGCTTCTTTCCTTCATGGTTGGGTGGTGGACATGTTTTGGTTTCCATTAATGGAAGGTACTTTTCCGGAATGGTTTCCAATTTGGGGCGGAGAAGACTTTTTGTTTTTCCGACCAGTATTTAATGTAGCAGATGCTGCTATTTCTGTAGGTATTGTACTTATCTTCATTTTCCAGAAAAAATTCTTTAAGAAAGAAGTTGTTGAGCTAGAAGAGGAAAATAATTAACCCTTCACAACTCACTATTTTTCAATCAGATTATAGGTAAATTTTCGAGTTTAAGCGAAATCACTATTTTTGTTCCATGGATATAGCAAATAAAGTAATATGGGTTACAGGAGCTTCATCAGGTATAGGGGAAGCGTTAGTTTATGAATTAGCTAAGAAAAACTGTAAGTTAATTTTATCGGCACGAAGAGAAGCGGAACTGCAACGCGTAAAAAAAAATACCAACTTACCGGATGAGCAAATATTGATTTTACCTATAGATTTAGAACAGTTTAAAGATGCTCAAACATGGGTAAATAAAGCAATAGAGAAATTTACTACCATAGATATTTTAATAAACAATGGAGGGATTAGTCAGAAAAGTTTGGCTATGGAAACCACCGAAGCTGTTGAACAAAAATTTTGGAACATTAACTACTTTGGAAATGTAGCGCTTACCAAAGCCGTGTTACCTCTAATGCAACAAAAACAACACGGAAAAGTGGTAGTAATAACTTCTATTTTAGGAAAATTTGGCTTACCTCAACTCTCCACTTATGCAGCAACCAAACATGCACTTTATGGTTTTTACGAATCGTTGAGATTAGAATTGGTAAAAGATAATATTTCTGTATTGTTGGCAGCTCCAGGCTTTATTAATACACAAGTTTCCGTAAACGCTATAGACGGAAAAGGAAATATTACCAATGAAAATAGCGATGCTCAGCTCAACGGAATGAAACCCGATGTATTTGCTAAAAATTTGGTTAACGCAATAGTTAAAGACAAACAACACGTTTATATTGGTAAAAAAGAGCTGTTGACTATCCCCTTTAAAACCTTGTTTCCTAAATTATTTTATAAAATAATGTTAAAGCTAAGTAATAAAAAATAATTTTTGTAGTATTGCTAATTCCATGATTAAAAACTACTTGTTACATATCACGCTTTATAAATCTCTGTTTTTAGCAAGTTTTGTTATGTTGATGATGGCTTGTAAATCAACAAAAAATGTAGAACAAACATTGGTTGAAGCCCCAATAGAAAAAACAAAAGTGGTTGAAGAAGAAGAACCTAAAGAAGAGTTAGGAGACATTTTAACAGAGTATCTGTCTTTAAAATATCCCGATAAAAATTTTGATAAATACCTTTATATTTCTGTTAAACATCAAAAAATGTATTTAATAGAAAATGGTAAAACGGTTAAAACTTATCCTATTTCCACAGCAAAAAAAGGCATCGGTAGTCATCAAAATAGTAATAAAACACCACCCGGATTACATACTGTAAAAAGAAAAATTGGCGAAGAAGTACCTTTAGGTGGAATTTTAGAAGCAAGAGAGTTTAATGGAAAACTAGCAGAAATTATTACCGACAAACGTAAAGCGGATGGCGATTATGTTACCACAAGAATTTTGTGGCTAGATGGCGAAGAAGTGGGCATTAACAAGGGGAGAAATGTGGATTCCTACAACAGGTACATTTATATTCATGGTACGCCTGAAGAGGGTTTTATTGGTCAGCCAGCTTCTCATGGCTGCATAAGAATGAAAAATACAGATGTAATAGAACTTTATGACATTATTGATGAAGGAACTCCCATCTATATTCTTAAAAGATAAGCAGGGGACTGTAAATAGAAAACCCTATTTTTAGAAACCTCCTTAAATAAAATACCTTAATTTTATAGCAATTTTTTAAATGGTTATATTCATGGCATTTGTATATTTAGCAATAGGGTTGGTTTTGGGTTTTGTTATTGGTTTTTTGGTTAAAAAACTACAAAACAACAGTGATGGTAATAATGCTGAAAGCCAACAAATAATAAAAGAACTTACTTTAGAAAATGGCAACCTTAAGGGAAGAATTGAGTCATCTCTTGAAGCATTTAGAAAGATTGAAAATAAAAATAATGAGCTAGAACAAAAAAATAGCGAACTAATCTCCGAAAATGCTCGACTAACCAATGCTTATCAAAATATAGAAGCAAAACTGAAAGAGCAAAAAGACGAAATAAGTCAATTACAAGAAAAATTTACAACAGAATTTTCATTAATTGCCAATAAATTGCTCAAGCAAAATGCTACCGAATTTGCAGCAACAAATGAAAAAAGGTTGAGTGAGATTTTAAATCCGCTAAAAGAAAATATCCAACAATTTGAGAAAAAAGTAGATGATACTTACGAGAAAGATTTTAAAGACAGAACTAAGTTAATAGAGCAAATTCAATCGCTTGAAAAACTCAATCAGCAAATGAGCGAAGAGGCTCAAAACTTAACGAAGGCACTTAAAGGAGATAATAAGACTCAAGGAAATTGGGGTGAATTAATTTTAGAAAAAGTGTTGGAAAGCTCAGGCTTAATAAAAGATGTAGAATACTCCACACAATACTCTACTTCTAATGATGAAGGTGCTAGAATTATGCCCGATGTTATCATTAATTTGCCTGATGAGAAACACATTATTGTAGATGCAAAAGTTTCGTTAGTAGCCTATCAGAACTATATCAATTGTGATGATGATGTTGAACAAAACACTCATTTAAAAAACCATGTGTTATCCGTTAAAAACCACATTAAAGGATTGAGTGAAAAACATTATATAACAGCAAAAGGAATGGATACACCTGATTTTGTATTGTTATTTATGCCAATAGAATCTTCTTTTGGATTGGCATTAAGAGCAGATAATGAGTTATATCAATATGCTTGGGATAGAAAAGTGGTTATTGTAACACCTTCCACCTTATTGGCTACACTTAGAACAGTAGCTTCTTTGTGGAAACAAGAAAAACAAACTAAAAATGCCTTAGAAATTGCTCGTCAGGCAGGATCGCTGCACAATAAGTTTGTTAACTTTTTGGAAGACATGGAAAAAATAAAACGAGGAATTGATAGCTCAACTGATGCGTATGATAAAGCTTTTAACAAGTTAAAATCAGGCAAAGGAAACCTTATTGATGCTACTAGAAAATTAGAAGATTTAGGCATTAAAACTAAAAAGCAAATGCCCGAAATTTATTTACCCGAAAATTATGAAGATGAAGAGCCAAGTTAGTCTATTTTTAATTCTTGTAGCAGTAGTTTTTGTGGGTTGTTCATCAACTCAAAATACTACTAACAGAAATGTTGCAGGAATTTATATGCCCGGAATTAATTTGCTTGATCCCGACATGCTTGCTTTTCATACAAATGATACGCTAACAGCATTTCATTTTAGAATTAACTCTGCTAATATTTTATACACCAAAAAAAGAGAAGATTCTACTTTTAGTGCTAATGTGAAGGTAACTTATGAATTGTATGAGTTTGACTCAAAAACTTTGTTAGATAGTGCCTCACTTAATTTTGTTGATTTTGGAAATAATAAGGAAAAGAAATTTTTAGATGGTGTTTTTATGCTAAATACCTTATTTGGAAAAATCTATACCATAAAAGTTACTTTTAATGATTTAAACAGAGATCAATACATAAAAAAATCGTTAAAATTAGATAAATCAAGTATATATAATGCTCAAAATTATTTGGTTTTAGATGATAAAAAAAACATCATATTTAAAAATTACTTGAAAAATAATACCACCTTTTACCTTAAAAAAAATGAATCGATAACCGATACTACTTTTGTTTTAAAATATTATAAATCGGATTTTCCTATAGCAAAACCACCATTTTCTTCTAATGAAACACCTGAAGAAAAAATGACATTTTCTCCTGAATTTACAGAAGAACTTACTTTTGATTCTTTACAACAATTGAGCTATGAAGTAACAGAAAACGGCTTGTATTTTATTCATCCTGAAGGACAATCAACAGGTCCTACGTTATTTAATTTTCAAGATAATTTTCCTGAAGTTAAAACTGCAGAAAATATGATTCCGCCTATGCGTTATATTACCACATCAAAAGAATTTGAGCAACTACTCGCTGCAGAATATCCTAAAGCAGAAGTGGATAAATTTTGGAAAGATGTTGCTGGAAGCAACGACAGAGCCAGAACATTAATAAGAGAATATTTTAAACGGGTAGAAAGTGCTAATAATTATTTTACTTCATACATGGAGGGTTGGAAATCAGATAGAGGAATTATATACATTATTTTTGGTGTGCCTAATGTGGTGTATAAACACAAAAACTACGAAAATTGGATTTACGGAGAAGAAAACAACATGATGTCGCTTAGTTTTGTTTTTCACAAAGTGGATAATCCAATAACTGATAATGATTTTGTGTTAAGTCGTTCGCCTGTGTTTAAAAACAATTGGTTTAGAGCAGTTGACAGTTGGAGAAGTGGAAGGATCTACTGATTCAGTTTAGCCTCAATTTCTTCCATATAATCAATAGAATCATCTAAATAAAAAGCTACTTCAGGAGTAATTCTTAATTGTTTGCCTACTTTTCTGCCTAGCTCTCCTCTAATAACACTAGCGTTTTCGTTAGCAATTTTAATCCCTTCTTTTGGCTCTATGCTTCCGAAAATACTTAAGTAAACTTTAGCAAAACTTAAATCAGGAGAAACTCTTATAACAGTTACACTAACCATTGTGCCGGGAAATAACTCATTGGTTTTTCCTTGAATAATTAAACTTAACTCCTTTTGTAAAAGCCTAGCTACTCTATTTTGTCTTATTGAACTCATTGGTGCAAAAGTATCAATTAATTTTTTATAAATATTTTGCATTTCAAGCAACTTTAGGATTTCAACATGAATGTTTTTTTAACAATGTTAAATTTTGTTTAACAAATTGTTTTTTAATTAACTATGTTGTACATTCGCATTTATAATTTTAAAATTAATTATTATGAAAAAAAATTTACTTTCTTTAATTACGTTGTTAGGAGTAGGTGTTATTGCAAATGCTCAGATAACAATTAACGACACACACATTGTAGGTATGAACGATGCTGTTGAACAATCTGTTGATACCATACCTGGTTCAATAACCATTGGACCAAGTGGTGCAAATCAAACATGGAATTTTACAACCATGACAGAAAGGTATGTTGATACCTTAACTTTTTCCAACCATACCGGATTCCCAGGAGCAGGAAGTATTACCGGAGCAAATCTTGGTATGACAAGTTCATTTGAAGACAGTTCTTGGACTTTTTTAAATAAAGGAACAACAGGTTTATTTATAGTTGGTCAAAGTTTTTATCAAGGAGGACAGTTAGCTACTTTAGAATACCCGGCTACGGTTGTTACTTTCCCATCAACTATGGGAACCAACTATGCAGGAAATTGGTGGGGTAAAATTTTCCAACAGTATGTTGGTCAGGGAGGAATTGATTCTGTTAGAATGACAAGAGAAGCAATCACTTCAAGCAATGTTGATGCTTGGGGAAATGTTACTACCTCATTTGGAACTTTTGCCAGCATCAGACAAAATGTAAATGATATTACTATTGATACAATTTGGTTGTATCAAGGTGGTTCTTGGAATGTGATTGATCCTTTTACAGCAAGTATGTTGGGTGTAGATCCTATTACTTATGATACTACTAACACAGCTCGTTGGTGGACAGATGATCCCAACTCAAAATTTCCGGTATTAGAAATGGAATTTGAGAACAATGGAACTGTTAACCGTGTTTCTTGGCAAAAAAGTTCTCCTTTTGTTGGAGTAGAAGAAATGGATGCTAAACCAATGTTTAGTTTATACCCAAACCCTGCAAAAGATGTTATTAATATATCAACAGATAAAATAGAAAATTCAGTTGTTACTATTTTTGATATTACAGGTAAAGAAATAAAGTCTATAGATTTCAATACTTCTAATGTTACGCTAAAAATTAATGATTTAGATGCGGGAGTTTATTTTTATGCAGTAACCAATAGAATTTCCGGAAAAGTAATGCAAACGAATAAATTTATTGTAACAAAATAAAAAAATCAATCTCGTATCTTCCTTTCTTGGGGAGATTAAAGGATATGATTTTAAAAACAAATAAGTCTTGAATTTCAAGGCTTATTTGTTTTTATATCTTTTTCGCCAGACTTGGTATTTATAAACATTACCATCATTGTTGATGTAATAAATATATTCAATTACAACTATCTCTTTAGGCTTTCTTAAGTTGCCGTCTTTATTAACAGGAGGCTTTTTCCCATAATATTCTTCTTTGGTTTTATAAATAAATACTTCGGCATTATCATAAATTTTAACTTCATTAGCAGCTCCTTTTGCGACAATTAGCTCCTCTCTACTTTTCCCCACATAAGGACTATCAAAAGTTTGTGGTCCCTTTGGAGTGCAGCCAAAAATAATAAATATTAAAATGAAAAGTACAGCTAATCTCATGGCTCGTAAAGGTAAAAAAAATCTAACCTCTACCAAATTCATCTACGTCAAAATTTAAAACAGTATGTTAAATAACTGATAATGATGTTATTTTTTTAGCATTTTCTATGGTAAATTCTCCTATTTTGGTTCGGGTTAATGCAGATAAATGTCCTCCTGAGTTTAATTTTAATCCTAAATCTCTGGCAATAGAACGAATGTAAGTTCCTTTACTACAAACTACTCGAAAATGAACGTGAATTCCTTTATCGTAAGGCTTTTCTTGATTGATTTTAGACTCATCATCAGCAATTAGTTTTTCTGTCGGTAAAACAAGCTTACTGCGTTCTATTTGTGTGATTTCAAATTCATCAATAACAACCGTATTTTTTTTAATAATTACCTCTTCTCCAGCTCTAGCTAATTCATAAGCTCTTTTACCATCAATTTTTTTGGCAGAATGAATGGGAGCGATTTGTTCTTGTGTGCCGATAAAAGTTGTCGCAGCTTCATTTATCATTTCATCAGTAATATGATTAGTTTCAAAAAAAGCGTCAAAAGGTTTTTCTAAATCGAAAGAAGGAGTCGTTGCTCCAAGGGTTATAATGCCTTTATATTCTTTTTTTTGAGCTTGAATTTCATCAATTTTTTTGGTAAATTTTCCTGTACAAACAATTAACAACCCGGTGGCTAAAGGGTCTAATGTTCCGGCATGACCCACTTTTATTTTTTTAAGTTGTAGTTGATTTTTAAGTTGGTAATTAATTTTCCTAACTACATCAAAAGATGTCCATCCTATTGGTTTATCAATAAGTAAAAGCTGTCCGTTAAGAAATTTTTCTTGAAGTGCTTGCATGAAAATTAATACAACGTAATTTCTACTCCTGAAAAATGAAGGATTAAAATAAGTAATCCAACAATAATTCTGTAGTAACCAAAAAGTTTAAACCCATGATTGGTTAAAAAAGCTATAAATCCTTTAATGGCGATAATCGCAACAACAAACCCTACAATATTTCCTATTAATAATAATTGAATTTCTTCTGTTTCAAAACCATTCCCTTCCTGAAAAAACTTCAACAATTTATAGCTAGTAGCAGCAAACATGGTAGGGATGGCTAAAAAAAATGAAAATTCAGCAGCAGCTTGTCTATTCATTTTTTGGGTTAATCCGCCAATAATAGTAGCTGCAGAACGAGAAACCCCTGGAACCATAGCCAAACATTGAAATAATCCAATTTTAAAAGCAGTTGGATAAGTAACTTCTGAAGTGCCTTCCACTTCTGTTTTCTTAAACCATTTATCTACAAAAATTAAAACTATCCCACCCAAAAACAACATGGTGGCTACTACAATTACATTTTCTAATAAGCTATCAATAAAATCATTTAAAAGCAATCCGAAAAAAGCTGCTGGAAGAAATCCTATAAATAGTTTGAAATAAAAATTTACAGTTTGAAAAAATCTTTTCCAGTACAATACCACTACCGAGAGTATAGTCCCAAACTGAATAGCTATGGTAAATGTTTTGGTAAAACTATCATCAGCAATTCCCATCAATGATGAGGTAATAATAAGATGACCTGTTGAAGAAACAGGTAAAAACTCTGTTAAACCTTCAACAATGGCTAAAATAATAGACTGAATAATGGACATTGAAAGAAGTTAGTTAGTTGATTTTTTCATTATTCCCCAACCAACAACACCTAATCCGGCTAAAATTAAGATAGGTGCAATGTAAATTCGAGTAACAGAAAATAATTCATAACTAAATTCATTAGGATTGTCAGAACCTCCTCCAATCATAAGCACATAACCCAAAACAGTTATTAAAACTCCTGCGATAATTAGGATATAATTTTTCTTACTAAAGGCAAAATCGTTGTTTATTTTTTGGTTTTCCATAGTTTGTTAAATGATATGAGGAACAAATATAAGGTATTCTTTATTAAGAGAATTGATAAAAAATCATAAAATAGTCTGATTTATTCTTTTATCCCCAACATCGCTTTTAATCTTGGGTGTTCTTCTTTAGCTTTAATTTCATTTAATATTTCAATTAAATGCTGCTGAACATTTTTGTCTTTATCGATATTGGTCCTTAATTTTTGTTCGTTTTCAGAACCGGATTCAGCTTCTTTTATTTCTTGTTCAGCAATATGAATTCGGTTAGCATACATTGCTTCTAAGTCTGATATTCCAGTTATAGCGGCCATTCTAATCCACCAAGTTTTTTCGTTTAGAGCAGTTTCTTTAAGAATTGCACTTCCTTTTTTTACGGTTTCGTGATCTTGTTTTTTCAAATAACGAGTAGTTGACATCGCAAAACCATATTTCTCAAACCCTGATATTTCTTCGTTTTTAGTGATGAAATAATCCAATTGTTTTTCTGTTCCGTGTTCTTCATAAACAGCGGTTATTGCTGAAACAATGTTGCCGTTTTTCTCTTTTTCAAAAGCGGAAGCATATTTCATAGCTAACGAACCATTGTTTTTAGATAAGGCTAATAACGACTCTCCAATTACATAATACGACTGTTCTTCCATTCCGCTAACACAAACATCGGTTACTGCTTTATCGTTTTCAAAATAACGAGCTAAAGCAGCAATAGCATCTCCTCTTACTTTAGAATTGCTATCATTTTTTGCCATTGCCAATAATTTTTCTTTTACTACTTCCGGTTTAGCTTTAGCAGCGTTTTTTAATCCTCCAATAGCTTGTCTTCTTAAGTATTCATATTCATCATCTAATGCTTTTATAATAGTGTTTATTGCTAATTCATCTTTCGATTTCTTTAACATGGCAATAGCTTCATATCTATCTAGATACTTCATTTTAACATTACCGTAATTTTCGGTTGGGTGGTATAAAAACGCCCACTCTTTGATAGATGAATGATTGTCATTTTTTTCGCAAAGCAACATTTTATCGGCATCTACATTTACAAAATCGGGCATTGAAGTTTCAAACTCAAAAGTGTTGTTTACTTTATCAATAACCACTTTGTGAGAGATTGCTTTTCCATTGGCAAAAACATCAATGGTTATCGGCAATTTGTAAATAGGAGCTGTTTTTAAATCTTGTTTTTGTTCTATGAAAACATATTGAATTCCCAATGAATCGTTGTATTCGTAATTAATATCCAATACTGGGTGTCCTTTATCAAAAAACCACTGATTAAAAAACCAATTGAGATCTTCTCCGGTAACTTTTTCGCAGGCTAAACGAAGTTGATGCATTTCTACATCGGTAAATTTATTTTCTTCCAAATATATTTTTAATGAAGTGAAGAAAGCTTCATCGCCCATGTAGTTTCTAAGCATGTGTAAAATCCTGCCTCCTTTTTGGTAGCTATGTCCATCAAACATATCTTCTTTATCCTTATAATCAAAACGAATCATATCTTTTGGTCCGGATTGAGCTAACTGAAGTAAATAATTTTTCAAATCGGACTGAAGTCCCTGATCTGCTTTATCATCACCATACTTGTATTCATTCCATAAATACTCTCCATAAGTAGCAAACGACTCATTAAGTGGTAAGTTAGCCCACGATTCGCAGGTAACTAAATCGCCAAACCAATGGTGAAAAAGTTCGTGAGCAATTACATCTTCTGCATTGCTACCATCAATCAATTCTCTCTTAGTTTGGTAAGCAAAATCTCCAAAAATAACACCTGTAGTATTTTCCATAGCGCCAGAAACATAGTCTCTAACTACTATCTGATGGTATTTTTGCCAAGGATAAGCTACTCCTAAAATAGTTGAATAGAACTCTAACATTTCAGGCGTTTTACCAAAAATATCTTTGGCATAAGGTTCGTATTCTTCTTCTACATAATAGTCAACATCAATGTTTCTCCATTTGTCTTTTACAATTTTATATTCGCCAATAGCCATCATAAATAAATAAGGAGCATGAGGCATATCCATCTCCCAAAAATCTGTTCGGGTACCGTTACCGTTAAGTTCAGAATGAGTAAGCAACCCGTTGGATAAAGTGGCATATTTTTCTTCAACAGTAATGGCAATTTCTTGAGTAGTTTTTTGGTTTGGAGCATCAATAGTAGGAAACCAAGCGGAGTTGGCTTCTGTTTCTCCTTGTGTCCAAATTTGAGGCATTTTATTTTTCTCTTCACCTTTAGGATTAATAAAATACAAGCCTTTATCAGATGAAATGGCACTGCTGCCACCTTCTTTTAGTTCTTCAGGTTTAGAAGTGTAATCAATAAAAATAGTAAGTGTATCGTTTCTGGTATAAATTTTATCTAATGCGATGTTTATGATTAAACTGTCGTAAGTAAATTCTAGGGGTTTTTTGTTGCCGTTTTCAATCAATGCTACTTTATAAATATCCATTCCTCGTGCATTTAATTCTAATTGCTGAGTAGCGTAAAAATACGGACGTAAAGTAATGTCGGCTTTACCATATAAATGAGCTTTTTCCCAATTAAAACTTACAGCTAATTTGGTATGAATAAGATCAAATTTTTTAGTATAAGCAGCCTGATAGATAGGTCGCTCAGTTTTAAACGGGTTCTCAATTTCAATTACTTGCTCAGGAAGCGTAATGGTTTCAGTGGTTTTACAACCTAAAATAAAGAGTAAAGCTAAAAGCGATAAGATTAATTTGTTCATGTTTTTTTAGGATAAATTTTTTACGTTGACAAAGATGATGAAAAATGATGGAATAGCTTAATTTTTTAACATAGAAGTTGGGAAGATAGTTTTAACCAGAATTTATAAGTCTTTTAATGAGACATAAATTCCCGACATTTTTTGTGTTTTTTGAAATTTTTCCGGAATTATTCTTTGTAAATTTATAATCATTGAAGATAGTATTCAAAGAACTAGAAAACAAACGCTTATTTTTAACAATTTGAGAAATTAAAACCAAATAAAGAAATGAAAAAAACAATTTTGTTGTAATTTTAACATTGATTTAATTTATAGTCAAATTGTTCTATTTTTGTACAAAATGTAACAATATGAAATTTTTGATTTCGTTTTTTTTATTTATATCTACTGCATTTGTTTTTTGTCAAAATAATGTTTTAGTTATCGACTATAATAATGCTTTTTCAAGTGATCAGAGTACAACTTGGAATAAAAGTGAAGTTTATAACAGACTAGTAGCAACGAACACATCAGTTACTCGAATTAATGCTATTCCTGCTTCAATTAGTACAGTATATGATGAATGTTGGATTTTTGGCAACATGGGAGTTACAACAACTGCCAATTTAAATCCAGTAGTTAATTATATCAATTCTGGAGGTGCTGTGTATGTTCAATCAGAAGTTGGTTGTTGTCCTAATCAAGCAGCTTTTGTAGATGCTTTAATTAATGCTGTTGCAATTGCAGGTCCTTCAATTACTCACAATCTGATAAAAAGTGTAAAGTATCAAGCTACGATTCATCCTGATGTAACATGTGCTCCCTTTCCGGTTCGTTATGGGGCTTCAAGCAGATTGTTTGTAGGTACACCATCTAATAATATTTTATTTGAAGCTAATACTGTTTGCAATACTTCTTTAACAACTGGGGATGTGATCGGGGTAAGGTTTGGTGCTTGTGACATGATTTCTGGAAAGGGTGCATTTATCGCTAATGGAGATTTTAATATTTTTCCGAATGGATCTTGCACCGCTACAGGAATATTGGGCACACCAAACAATCCTAATATAATTGATATGATAGCTGATTTAATGGATAGTTTGTTAGTGTGTAAAACTACAGGGTGTCCAATTTTACCGATTACATTATTATCTTTTAGTGGAGATAATTTTAAAAATTATAATAAATTATATTGGACAACTTCTTCAGAAATTAATAATAATTTTTTTACTATTGAAAGGAGTGATGATGCACTCACTTTTACTGAATTAGGGATCATTAATGGGCAAGGAAATAGTAGTATTAATCATGATTATGAATTTATTGATAATTTACCTATAAACGGAGTGAGTTACTACCGAATAAAACAAACTGATTTTAATGGGGGCTATTCTTATTCTCCAATGATTGCCATCAATAATGAACGTATAACTAATATTTTGCTTTATCCTAATCCAACGAATAATTTTATATCTCTTGATGAAAAATATTTAACTGATGACAACTCTTCATTGAAAATTTTTGACGCTCAAGGTAAATTGGTTCTTTCAAATACCATAAATCATTATCAAATTGATGTAAGCAACTTAAAAAATGGAATATATTTCCTTCTCTTAATGAATGATAAAGGTTCTTATAAAGGAACTTTCATTAAAACTGAAAATTACTAAACTCTCTTACTATAATACTTAATCAGTAGCAAAGCAATTATAATGTAACCTATAAAAAAAAGCTTGTTTTGGCTTATATAAACTAGGGGTTTAATTTTATGTGTAGTTTCCAACACATAAAGATTAGTTTTAAATAAAAAAAAGGTATGGATTATTTTACAAATTTACCGCTTGAGTCCATTTGAGGTTTGTCTTGAGTTGCTTGTTGGCTGGGAGTAGTTGTACTTTCAGTAGTTGTTGAGTTTTTGGTTGAACTACAGCTCGAAAAAAACAGTAAGGTAGAAAATAAAACGATTAGTGATTTCATAAGGGGGTTTTTATATAAAGTTTAACGATCAAAAGTCAATCGTTCCCCTCTAATGGAGTCGTCAATCTCTCCAAAATTATAAACTAAATTGCCATTTACAAAAGTTTGCAATACCTTAGATTTAAAAGTAGTTCCTTCAAAAGGCGACCAACCACATTTGTAAAACAAGTTTTCTTTGGCTACTGTCCAAGGATTATCTAAATCTATCACTACCAAATCAGCAAAAAATCCTTCTTTTATGTAGCCTCTCTTTTCAATTTGGAAGCAATCAGCAACAGCATGACTCATTTTTTCAGCAATTTTTTCCAAACTAATTTTGCCATTATGGTAATGCTCGAGCATAGAGACTAATGCATGCTGCACTAGTGGGCCACCTGAAGGAGCTTTAAAATAACTGTTCGATTTTTCTTCTAAGGTATGTGGAGCATGGTCGGTGGCAATTACGTCAATTTTATTGTCTAGTACTCCTTGTAAAATAGCATCTCTATCCTGAGCCGTTTTTACTGCCGGATTCCACTTAATCAACGTTCCTTTTTCTTCATAATCTTCATCAGAAAACCAAAGGTGATGCACACAAGCCTCAGCAGTAATACGCTTATCTTTTAATGGTAAAGTATTATCAAAAAGAGCTAATTCTTTAGCTGTAGAAATGTGTAAAATGTGTAACCGGGTGTTGTGCTTTTTGGCTAATTCTACCGCAAAAGAAGAAGATTTGTAACAGGCTTCCTCGCTTCTAATTTCAGGGTGACAAGCAATAGGCACATCCTCTCCATATGTTGCTTTGTATTTTTCGGTATTGGCAATGATGGTGTCCTCATCTTCGCAATGTGTGGCAATAAGCATTTTGCAATTGGCAAAAATATTTTCTAACACTTCTTTTTTATCTACCAACATATTGCCTGTTGAAGAGCCCATAAAAATTTTTACACCACAAACATTGTTGGGGTTGGTTTTTAACACTTCTTCTAAATTATCATTGGAAGCTCCCATAAAAAAAGAATAATTGGCAGCAGAATAATTGGCAGCAATGGCATATTTTTCTTCTAATAACTCTTGAGTAAGTGTATTTGGAACGGTATTCGGCATTTCCATAAAAGCGGTAATGCCACCGGCAACAGCAGCTCTTGATTCAGTGTAAATATCTGCTTTATGGGTTAATCCGGGTTCTCTAAAATGCACTTGGTCGTCAATTACTCCCGGAAAAACATGTTTGTTTTTTAAATCAATAATTTCAGCAGTATTGGCTAATGAACTGATATCATCTTGCTCATCAAAAATTTTACTAATAATTTCATTTTCAATAAGAATATGTCCTTTGATGATATTGCCTTCATTAACAATTTGGGCATTTTTAAGTAAGATAGCCATTAGTGAGTTTGTTTTAACAGAGTTTCAAAATTACTAATTATTTGGCTTTTTTAAGGGTAAACGAAAAAGTAGAGCCAACACCAACAGTGCTTCTTACATTTATGGTTTGTTTATGGGCTTCAACAATGTGTTTTACAATAGAAAGTCCTAAGCCGGAACCACCATTTTCTCTGGCTCTTCCTTTGTCGGTTCTGTAAAATCGTTCAAACAAACGAGGTAAGTGGTGAGCTTCAATTCCTTCACCATCATCAGCTACTTCTATTAATATATTATCGTGCATGTCAAAGAATTTAATTCTTATTGTGCCGTTGATTTTTCCGTATTTAATAGCATTAATAATGAGGTTGATTAATACTTGACTTATTTTCCTTGCATCGGCCATTACCCAAATGGGCTTGTCTTGGGTTTGTATTTTTACGGTAACACCTGCTTTATTTATTCTTTCTTCGAGGGAGTCAACCACTTCTTTAACCACCTCAACTATTTCCGTTTTCTCAATTTTCATAGATAATCTACCACTTTCTAATTTGGTAATTTCATCTAAATCTTCAATAATGTCTATCATTCGCTCTACACTATTGTTGGCTTTAACCAAATAATCTTTATTAATGGTTGGATCGTCCATACCACCTTCAATAAGCGTTAATAAATACCCTTGAATATTAAAAATAGGTGTTTTAAGTTCGTGCGATACATTACCAACAAATTCTCTTCTATAGTTTTCTGATGTTTTTAATCGGGTAATTTCTTGCTGATTGGTTTTTGCCCAATCCAACACATCTTGTTGCACTTTTTGAATAATATTATCGCTAAAGTTGAGGTCTTCTATTTCACCATCTTTCTTTAGTTTTTGATTGTGGATGGTTCTGTAAATAAGTTTAATTTTTCGGTAAATAAACTTTTCAAGAGCATACAAAAAACCGAAATAACTCGTTAATAATGTAATGATAAAAAGTACTATGAATAGGTAAAATGGAAGGTTACAATCAAAAAAAAGTAAACCTATAAATAAAGAAGCAACAACTATTGTAGCAATTAAAAAAGCTACTCTTATAGCAATACCTTTAGGGGTTAGTTCTTTCATTAATAGCAAAATTAAGCATAAAATAAGTTGAAAACTGAGCCCTTATTCGACTAATTTCAGCTTATAGCCAACACCTTTAATGGTTTCTATGTGTTTATCGCCTAGTTTTTCTCTTAATTTTCTAATATGCACATCAATGGTTCTATCGCCAACCACCACATCTGTTCCCCAAATGGTTTCTAAAATTACTTCTCTGGTAAAAACTTTTCCGGGTTTTGACATTAATAGCGCCAATAATTCAAATTCTTTTTTAGGAAGAGCAAAAGAGTTGTTATCTTGATAAACTAAGTATTTTTCACGATCTATCTTAATGTTACCTACTTCTATTTCAAGTTCACCATCAGGTTCAGAAACATTGTTTTTTCTTCTAAGAATAGCTTTTATTTTGCTAACCAACAACCTTGGTTTTATAGGTTTTGCAATGTAATCATCGGCACCGGCATCAAAACCTGCAACTTGTGAGTAATCTTCGGCACGAGCACTTAAAAAAGTAATAAGTGTGTCTTTTAGTTCGTCTATGGCTCTTAATTCGTGACAGGTTTCTATGCCATCCATTTCCGGCATCATCACATCAATAACAATTAAATCAGGTTTTTCTTTTTGTGCTATTTGTATCGCTTCTTTTCCTGATAAAGCCGTTAGTACTTCAAAACCTTCTTTTTTTAAATTATAGCTAATAAAGGTAAGGATGTCTTGCTCATCATCAACTAATAATATCTTTTCGTTTGTCATAATAGTAGTAACTAATTATTTTCAACAAAGTTACCCCTCTTCTTTTGTTAATCGTGTTAATTTAATATTAATAATGCTTCTGTTAGCCTTTATACAAGGTTAAAGCAATAAACTTAGCAATAAAAACAACTCAATACGTTTTTCAGGTAATATTTCCTTAACATCATCATAAGAGTATTATAAAATAGAGGATACAGAGAAGTAATAGTGTGCTCGTTATTTTGCCATTGAAAAGTTAATTATAAACTAAATTTAAAAATGAAAAAAATGAAAACAAAAAATTTACTTCTTATTTCTGCTTTATGTGTAGGAATTGCTGGAGGTTTTACTTCTTGTTCTAAAGACGATAAAAAAACTCCAGACCCAGTTAACCCAACTCCAACACCAACCCCTAGTAATGTAGTTACCGTTACTGATAATGGCTCTGGAACAGGAACAACTACTTGGACTAATGACAAAGTGTATATATTAGATGGGATGGTGTTTGTAAATTCTGGTCAAGAATTAACTATACAAGCAGGTACAGTTATTAAAGGGAAGCCGGGAACAGGCTCAAATGCTTCTGCTCTAATTGTTGCAAGAGGTGGTAAAATTAATGCTGTTGGAACACCAACACAACCTATTATCTTCACTTTTGAAGCTGATCCGTTAAATGGTTCTGTGCCATTATCTACTTCAGGACAATGGGGTGGTGTAATAATTTTAGGAAACGCTACGTTAAATTCTACTCCGGGAACTTCTGCTATTGAAGGAATACCTACTACAGAAACCAGAGGAATTTATGGAGGTAATAATGATGCTGATAATTCAGGAGTATTCAAATATGTTTCTATCAGACATGGTGGTACTGACATTGGTGCAGGAAACGAAATTAATGGATTAACTATGGGTGGTGTTGGTTCAGGAACTACCATAGAATATGTTGAAGTTGTTGGAAATGCTGATGATGGTTTTGAATGGTTTGGTGGAACTGTGAATACAAGATATTTAGTTGCTTCAAATGGTGATGATGATTCTTTTGATTACGATGAAGGATTTAGAGGAAAAGGTCAGTTTTGGTTAGCAATACAAAATACTGATGCTGATAGAGGTGGCGAGCACGATGGTGGAACTACTCCTGAAGATGGAATGCCTTATGCTACGCCTAAAATTTTTAATGCTACTTATATCGGTAACGGAACTTCTAGATTATTAACTTTTAGAGATAATGCAGGAGGAGAATATCACAACTCTATCTTCCATAACTTTGGTAAAGGAATTGATATTGAAGATTTAGCTTCTGGTGAAGATTCTAAAAACAGATTAGACAACGGACAACTTAAGTTTGATGGTATTGTTTTGTCAAACATTGGTGCTGACTTAATCGTTTCAGCTGTAACAAATCCGGGAGCTGATTTATCAACTCATGCTAGTGTAACTAACTTAACGGTTCAAAATGTTACCATTTCAGCAGCTAACCCTATTCCATCTGGTTTAGCAGCAGGTGCTGCTCCAATAGACCCTTGGTACACTAATGTAACGTACAAAGGTGCTTTTGAACCAGGAGGAGCTAACTGGGCTCAAGGTTGGACAATGACTTTCCCATAGTAAAATTTTAAAATAGCTTAAAAAAAGACCTTTCTATCTCACTCAGATAGAAAGGTCTTTTTTGTTTTTAAGAGGAAATGAATGTGTTAGAAAGGTACTTAAAATCAGTGTTACCAAAAAAAAGGTGAGCCATAGTGTTTAGGTGTTATTATAGGCTTTTTTGCTTTATAGTTGTTCTGCTAACCCAATTAGAAGTCCTTCTGTTCCACGAATGTAGCAAAGCCGATATGAGTTCTTATATTGAACCATTTCACCAACAAGTTCAGAGCCGTTTTCTATGAGTCGAGAAACCAATTCGTCAATGTTGTCAACTCTAAACATTATACGTAGATAACCGAGAGAATTAACAGGTGCTTTTCTATGGTCTGATATAGTTGTTGGGTTGATAAATTTTGAAATTTCAAGGCGGCTGTGTCCATCGGGTGTAACCATCATAGCTACCTCTACGTTCTGATCGCCAAGTCCAGTAACACGACCAGCCCATTCACCTTCAATTGTAGTACGCCCTTCGAGTTTTAAACCAATTTCAGAGAAAAAAGATATGGCGTTGTCAAGGTTTTCTACAACGATACCCATATTATTCATTTCTATTAGATTACTTTTCTTCATCTTTTGTTTTTTAATCATTTAATGAATTAATACCTTGTTCTTTAAGTTTGTCAAGGTGTTCTTTCATTGTTTTAACTTGTTCGGCAGGGTGCCCTTGCCAAACGGTAACTTCTCCTACCACCTTAAACGGTTCAGTTGAACGATATGACATTGTTGGATTACCTGAGAATTTTCTGTCAGTTAGATCTGGATCATCTTCAACTGGACCTGTTGCTTCAACTAAATAAATTCTTTCACGTCCTTCACCAGAAGCAAGTTCAGCTTCCCATATAGCAGCATCTAAAGTTGCTGTCAAAAAAATATATGTTGTATTTTTTCTTTGCCCAAAATTGGAGTTAAACCCCGTTTTGATTAAATCTCCAATTTTCAAATCAGCTTTTGTTCCGTGAAAGTAAGTTTGAGCAAAAGGAGTTGGATTAAGTTTAGTCGAACTGTTTCTATTTTTGTTTTTTTGTGTTGTCATAGTTTAAGGTTTTTTTTAATGACTACTAACGTATAGATAGGTCTGATTTTTAGCAAACTTATCTTTTCTCAAATATAAAAAAAGTTTATAAATCAGGCAAATAGTTTTTTGTACATCTATTCAAAAAACTGCCGTAGTTTTTGTAAATATGAATAAACACATCACTCATCTTAACAATTAGTTAATATTTGAAGATAAGGTATAAACCCTTAATAAACAGCCGTTTTTTTGGTGTTTGAGAAAATAAAGCGCTCATATGTGTTAAGCAAAGGGCACTTTTTTACATAAAATATTACCAGAAAATAACACTAATGTAACATTCGATTAACGTCTCATTTAAAGTGTTGTAATTCCTTTGCACTATCAAATAATAAGAATAATGATGAAAAAATTAGTAAGCACTTTTAGTTTAATTTTAACCACAACAATAGCTTTTTCGCAAGGAATGATTAAAGGGAAAGTAGTTAGCTCTGAATCTGCAGAAGAACTTATTGGAGCAACTGTTTTTGTTAAAGGAACATCTATAGGTGCTGTTGTTGATTTTGAAGGGAATTACCTTATAAAAAATGTTCCTGCCGGGAAACAAACCATTATTTGTTCTTACATTTCTTTTAATTCAGACTCCATAGAAGTTAATGTAGCTGATAAACAAGTAGTAATGCATAATTTCTCTTTACAAAACTCTTCTGTAGCTTTATCTGATTTTGTAGTGGAAGCTAAAGCAGTTAGAAGTTCAGAAAACTATATGCTAAAAGTGAAACAAAAATCGGCAACAGTTATGGAAGGAATTACTGCGCAGGAAATCACTAAAAGAGGCGATAATGATGTGGCTAGTGCTGCAAAAAGAGTTACAGGAGTAACCATTGAAGGCGGTAAATATGTTTATGTAAGAGGGTTGAGTGATAGATACAGTAAAACAACCCTTAATGGAGCTGAAATTCCGGGATTGGATCCTAATAAAAATGCAGTGGAATTAGATTTATTTCCTACCAACATGATTGAAAACATGACGGTAGTAAAATCATTTTCTCCTGATTTACCGGGAAGTTTTACCGGAGGGTTATTAAACATTGAAACGAAAGATTTTCCTGAAAAATTTACTTTACAATTTTCTGCGGGGGTTAGCTACAATACTTTCTCTAGTTTTAACGACCAATTTTTATCTCATGGGGGAGCTTCCTCTGAATTATTTGGTAAAGATGATGGAGGTAGAGATATTCCTGAGCCGATATTAACTGGTGGTGTTCCTCCATTGTTTGTAAATAATGCTCAGTTGGAAACAGTTACTAAATCTTTCAGTAAAGAAATGGAAGGGGTGGAAACTCCTTCATCAATCAACCAACGTTATTCCTTATCTGTAGGAAATCAAAAAACAGTTTTTGGAAATACTTTAGGCTTTGTTGCCGGACTTTCTTACTCAAGAGAGTTTGTACACAAACAACAAAATGCATTTTCGGGAAGATACAGCTTAACGGGTAGTGTTGATGAGGTGGAAGAATTAATTACGCAACAAGAATTAAACGATACTAAATCTCAAGAAGAAGTATTGATGGGAGCGTTAGGAAATCTTTCTTACAAAATAGGAAAAAACAACAAATTGAGCTTAACCTATGTTCGTAATCAAAGTGGTACTAAAGAAACCACTTTTCAGGAAGGTATTTTTCCAAAAGAAGATCAAGGGTTACATTACCAAACAAGAAGTTTATCTTACCAAGAAAGACAATTAACAAGCTACCAATTAAAAGGTGACCATTATGTTGAAGGGCTGAAAAAACTTAAAATTGATTGGTTAACAGCTTACTCTACCTCTTCTCAATATACGCCAGATCAACGTTATTTTTCTAATGATTATACAATTAGTACAGATAATGATACTACTTATAGTATAAATACTTCAGCTTACCCGGCTCCGGCTCGTTTTTACAGGTATTTAGATCAATCTACTTTTGACGCCAAAATGAACTTAGAGTTTACTATGTTTGAAAAAGATGGTAAATCATCAAAAATTAAATTTGGTGGAGCTTATTTATATCAAGATAGAACATTAAGTGAGTTTAGATATAATTATAGAAAACAAGGGGCTAGCATGTTTACGGGAAGTGTTGTTGATTATTTAGCAGATGAAAACATGATTTTGCCATCACCCGGAAATCCTGTTTCTCAGTACATTTATATGGAAGATGCTTCTGAAAAAAGAAATAACTATGTAGGGGAGCAAATTATTACTGCCGGATATTTAATGGGAGATGTTTGGGCTACTAAAAAACTAAGAGTTATTGGTGGAGCAAGATTAGAAACCACTTATATTACGAGTGTTAGTGCAGATGAAACGCAACAAGCAGGTTTGTTAGAGAGTGTTGATATTTTACCTGCTGTTAATTCTTCGTATGCACTTTCTTCTAAAACAAACTTAAGAGCAGCTTATTCTAGAACGTTGGCGAGACCTACTTTTAGAGAAATTTCCGGATTTGCTTCTTACGATTTTGCTGCCAACTGGATCATTATTGGTAATCCGGAATTAGACAGAACATTGGTAGATAATTTTGACTTAAGATTTGAATTGTTCCCAAATTTAGGAGAATTGGTTTCCTTTGGAGTGTTTTATAAAAACTTTACCAATCCTATTGAATTTGTGTTTAATACACAAGCTCAAAATGATGAGTTAACATGGAGAAATGTAGAAAACGGTAAACTTTACGGAGTTGAGGTGGAAGTAAAAAAACAATTGAACTTTATTTCTAATGACAAACAACAATTTAGCATTGGTGGTAATTTTTCTTTAATTACCTCAAAAGTAGATATTGATAAACAACAATTAGAATTGATAAGAGCTCAAGACCCAAGTGCAGCAAGTACAAGAGAAATGTACGGTCAATCGCCATACATAGTAAATGCTTTTTTAGGATATAACAATGATTCTTTAGGCTTATCTGTAAACTTAAACTACAATGTTGCCGGAGAAAAAATTACTTTAGTGGTAGTGGATGCAACGCCTAATGTAAAAGCTCAACCGGTACATCAGTTAAACGTTAACTTAACCAAAACCTTAGGAGATCATTTTAAATTGAGACTTTCGGCATCTAACTTATTAAACCCTATTGTTAAACAAACACAGGTTTATAAAGATGTAGAATATACATTCAACTCTTATCAGTTAGGTAGAACGTATGGCGTAAGCTTAAGCTACTTGTTTTAAAAGAAAAGATTTTACATTTACTTTTTTATCCCAACAAGTTAAAAAGCTTGTTGGGATTTTTTGTTATAAAAATGCTATTTTAATTTAGTGTTTTGTTGTAAATCAATTTTAAAAAACTGTTAATAATCTCAAACAAACAAAAGGCTTTTAACGTAGAACCCTATTTTTGACAAAAACCTATTTTTATAAATAAGAATTAGACGAAATAGCGTATGCACAAAATAAAATATGGCATTTTCTTTTTTATTGTTTTGTTTCAACTAAACATACAAGCAAAAGTTACCACCCAACAAGAATATATAGATTCTTTAATTACGGTTGCAGCAACCTTACCTAATGATAGTGCTAAAGTAGTATTATTGGAAAGAATAGGTTATTTCTATATTTCATTAAACCCAACTGAAGGTAAAAAATATACAACAAAAGCCTTGGAATTAGCCCGAGAATTGGGTTTAAAAAGTAGGGAAGCAGCTTCTATTGCACTTTTGGCAGCTAATTATTCGGCAAACTCTGAATATCATAAAGCATTGCAACATAATTTTGAGGCTATAGAAATATTTAAATCGTTAAACAATCAAAAGGGTGTAGCGGGTGTAACCACTAATTTAAGTCAGGTTTATACTAAACTTGGTAACTATACAAAAGCAATAGAGTGTAATTTTGAGGCTCTTAAAATTTATGAAGAAACAAGTGAATATAGAAATAAAGGTATTATATATGAAAATATAGCTAATATTTATTACGAACTAAAAGAATTTGAAAAAAGTAAAACGTATTATTTAAAAGCATTAAACCTGTATAAAAACCACACTACCGATGCTGATGAAGCTAGAGCTTTAGGAAATTTAGCTCGTGTTTATATGGAAATTCCACATTATGATACGGCAATGATTTATTTAAACAAAGCGTTTAACATTAATCAGAAAAATGGAAATAAATCGGGAGCATTAATTAATCTTTCTAACATTGGGAATGTACATTCTAGAAAAGAAGAATATTCCGAAGCATTAGAATTTCATTATAAAGCGTTAGAAATTGCCAATAATTTAGGCTTGAAAAATTTTATTGCAACAGGTAAAGGAAATGTTGGAAGTATCTATTTAAATCAATATAAAAAGAGTAATCCGCCCAATCAAAATTTAATAGATAATGCCCAAAATTATTTAACAGATGCCATTACCATGTGTGATGAAATTGATTTCAAAGCTCCTAAAGTGGGTTTTCTGGAAAGTTTAATAGAGGTTTATGTTCTTCAAAAAAATTACCAAAAAGCTTACGAGCTTACGAATGAAAAAACAGCCATAAACGATTCGTTATATTCATTATCTTCAAAAGAACAACTTTCTAAATTAGAAATTCAACGAGAAATAGATTTAAAAGATAAAGATTTACTTATTAAAAATAAAGAGCTTGAAATCATCTCTTTAAACAATCAGAAAAAGTCGTTATTTTACAGTTTTGCCATTATTGTTTTAATAATTGTGTTGTTTGTGGCATTTACTTATTACAGAAAAAAAGAGAAAAAACACCACGAAGTTATTTCGGAAATAAAACAAATTCAGTCGCACGAAATTAGAGGACCAATTGCAACTATTTTGGGTTTAATAAAGTTGTTAAAAGATAAAGACAGACCAGATGAATCTAAACGAGAAATAATTGAAGGAATTGAAGAAACGACCAATAAACTTAACGATGTTGTAAATCAAATAATTAATAATACTAAGAAATAAATATATACTATTATGAAACTTAATTCCATTTTGGTAATAGATGATTCTAAGTATGATTTGTTTATAGCCACAGAAATACTAACTGATTATTGTGATGTAAAAGAAGTTGTTTGTGTTGATTCAGCTCAAAAAGGATTAGCGTATTTGCAATCAAAAGAAAATACCCCAGAGGAATTACCCGAATATATATTTTTAGACATTAAAATGCCTTTAATGGATGGTTTTGATTTTTTGAACCTTTATAATCAGCTTTCAGATAAAATAAAAAATCATTGTAAAATATATATGTTAAGCTCTTCCTTAGATCCAACTGATATAGCAAAAGCTAAGAATAACAACGATGTAATAGACTTTATTGAAAAACCACTTTCAGAGGAACATATCGGAAAGCTTTTTAATTAGCTTTTTTACCTAGTCTTTTTCGCCAAGCTTTAAATTTTTTCCTCCATTTACTTACAAAAGGCTCTTTGTTCTCTTCTTCATCTTGAGTTCCTATTAATAAGGCAATTGGTTTTAGTGTATCAAACTCTTGGCAAACTACTTTTAGCATCGCGGCAAATGGTAAGAATAATACCATACCTGCAACTCCCCAAATAGTAGCGCCAATAATTAAACTTAAAATGGTAGTTAAGGCATTAACTTTTAAACTTCCTCCAACAATTTTTGGACTTAAAAAGTTATCGGTAACCAACTGAACTGCCCAAAAAAGTATAGCAACTTGTGCTCCCATAAAAAAAGAACTATACGCCATCATGGCATATAAAATTGGAATTATGGCTCCAAATGCAGTACCTATGTAGGGAATAACAGAAAGTGTTGCTGCAAAAAATCCAAACAAAAATGGATGGTCAACGCCAATGATCATTAATCCAAAACTGTTGGCTAACCCAATAATAATAATAAGCAAAATCATTCCAAATAAATATTGCTGACCAACTTGCTGAACAGATTTTAACATCTTGAATACACGGTTGTGGTTTTCTTTTGCTGCAAAAGCTACAAAACCATTGGTTAAGCCTTTTCGGTAAATTAAAATTAAAAAAGTAAAAATGATGGTTGCAAATAAGCCGGTTAGAAAATTAGCGGTACTGTTAAACGTTTGCTTAGCTAATGTTCCCGCAGTTTTTTGCAGCCAACCTCTATTTTCTTCTAGTAACTGGTCTTTATCTAAATCGTCAACAAAATTGATGTTGTTGTTAATGTAAACAGTAGCATTGGCAATTACATCTAATACTTTTTCTTGAAAATCTGCTAACTCTTTAGATAAACCTATAAGTTGTGCTGAAAAAAGATAAACACCTCCGCCCAATACCAAAAAAACAATTAAAATAGCTAAAAAAGCTGCAATTAAATCGTTCATTCCCCAGCGTTCAAATCTTTTTACAAGAGGAAATAAAATAAAAGAGAAGATTAAGGCAAAAGCCAAGGGAATAAGAATAGGTTTTGCAAAAATTAATACTACAAACAACAAAAAAATAGTTGCAAGGGCAAAAAATAACTTTTGGAAGGAGATATTCATATTAAATCGTTAGTTCTTATTTGCTCAAAGATAAGTAAAGTTTTAACGTCTTTTCTGTGTAATTTTGTTGACTATTTAATTTTAACAGACAATGGCTTCATCTCAATTTAAGAAATTCGGTATTTTAATAGCAATTTTAGTATTACCATCTTTATTTTATTTATTGCTTTATACAGGAGAGCATAATTTTACTAAATTGCCGGTGTATGGTAATAAAACCGCTGTTGAAAATGCAGACGGAAGCTTTGACACCACTTACCATCAAATTCCTTATTTTGAGTTTATTAATCAGGATGGTAAAAAAGTTACCCGAGATGATATGTTGGGTAATGTGTATGTAGCTGATTTCTTTTTCGTTACCTGTCCCACAATTTGTCCTAAAATGACAACCAATATGAGATATGTACAAGATAAGTTTTCCGACAGAAAAGAGCTGAGGTTTTTATCAATAACTGTAAACCCGGAAGCAGATTCTGTACCTGTACTTAAAAAGTATGCTAAAAAAGTACATGCCAACACTGATAATTGGGATTTTGTAACCGGGAATAAAGAGGAGATTTATGATATTGCTTTTAATGGTTTTTTTGTAAATGTTGCCAAAGATTCTATTGCCGAAGGAGGGTTTTTACATTCTCAGCTACTTATTTTAGTTGATAAAAAAGGTAGGGTAAGAGGTTATTTTGATGGAACAGTATTCTCAGAAATGAAAAAAGATTTAACAGATGCCATTGACATTCTTTTCAGAGAAGAAGCAGTTCCACTAAAAGGCAGCAACAAAAACAAAGTTGAACAGAAGAAGTGAAGAGTTTCAGGTTTAAAGTTTGAGGTTTGAAGACCAAAAATCGAGAACTACTAATAACAAATAACCATTAACCATTAACGGATAACTAATTACAATACCTATTAATTAACAAATAAACACTGCCTAAGCCTAATTCTCCGGCTCTACTGAGGTCTTTACAAGCTTGTTCGTGGTTGTTTAAAATAAGTAAAATCAATCCTCGGTTTAGGTAAGCTTCAGAAAAACTGTTGTCCAACTCAATAGCAACACTAAAATCTTCAATTGCATTAATGTATTTCGATAATTGAAAGTATAGAATCCCTCGATTAAAAGCGGCATATTTAAAATCAGGATTTAGCGCTATAGCTTTATCGTAATCTTTAATAATCATATCAATATTAATGTGGGTATTTTCTGATTCGTTTAGCATTTGATGAAATAAATTGGCACGAGCAAAATAAGCTAAGTAATAGTTTTTATCTATAAATAAGGATTTATTAAAATCTAGAATGGCTTTTTCGTGTTGTTTTAAAGAAGCATAAATAACTCCTCGTTGAATGTATAACTCCGCATTATTGGGATTTTTAGTGATTTTATCATTTATAAAACGCAGCTTTTTTTCCTTTAATGGAATATCTAAAACTTCTTCATCTTCCATTTTTAGAACAAAGTAAGGCGTATAAGATTTATAGCTTTCGTTCCACGAATCAATTACTTGCTTGTTTTTATTTTGGGCTAACAAACTAATATAATAAGGAGATGATAAGGAAATGGTTTGGTCGCTGTATTTGGTAACATTTTCGTTGGTATTATCACTAAATGAAGTTAATCGGGCTAAAAATTCTTCCTCAACTTCTTTTAAACTATCTGTGGCATTGCTTTTAGTCCGATTAATCAATTGAGCCGTTTCTAAATCTGTTTCTGCTTTACTAATGTTACCTAATTGTCGGTAAATATTACTTCTTAGTTTGTATCCATCCACAAAATCGGGGTAAAGTGTTATTGCTTGTTCCACATCTGCTAAGCTTTCTTTGTATTTTTTTAGCTGATTAAAAATGGCTGCTCGGTTATAATAAGCCAAAATATTACTCGGACTCAAGAAAATAACTTTATCGTAATCTTTTAATGCATTTTTATAATCATTTTTTTCGGCATACAAAATGGCTCGGTTGTAATATGCTGTTGCCGATTCAGGCGAAATGCTAATCACTTTTGATAAACTTTTTAAGGCTTCATCATTTTGTTCAAGTTTTATAAAGATCATAGCTTGCTGAAAGTAAGCATAAGTATTTTCGGGTTCAATTTGTAATGCAATTTGAATATTGGTTTGAGCGGTATCATAATTTCCTAAATAGTAATGTGCTGTTGCTTTACGCACATAAGAAGAAGCATTGAATTTATTATTTTCCAATATTAAATCAAAATCGGCAATCGCTTCTCTGTACTGCTTGTTCCCCAATTTCGACATACCTCTAATAATATACGTTAGTTCTTTTCTAGAACCATAATGAATGGCTTTATTACAATCATCTATGGCTTTGTCATATTGGTTGAGGTAACTGTAAACCAATGCTCTATTTAAATAAATATCCGGATTTATAGGATTAAGTTCAAGGGCTTTATTAAAATCTTCAAAAGCACCATCATAGTTTTTTAGTCGCTCACGAGCCGAACCCCTAATAATGTATAAATCTGTTTTTAATGGTCTTAGTTTAATGGCTTCAGTAAAGTCCATTTCTGCTCCGGTAACATCACCAAGTTCAATTTTAGCAATACCTCTGTAATAATAAGGTTCGTAGTTAGGAGGATAGTTTTCAATAACATAATTAAATTTTTGTATGGCACTTTCGTATTGTTTTTCAGAAAGTTCCAATCTACCCACCAATAGTTTGTTTTCTGTTTTTAATTGTGAAAAACCAGCAAAGGTAAAAAGCATTAAAAAGACTAGTATAATCAAGTTTAAACTACTTGAAGAAGTAACAAAAAAAGAATTTTTATGTTGAGCTTGGCTGATAAGGTAGTGTGTTAAATTACTTGTGTAACGTTTGCATTAAACTATTATTTTAAATTATACAAAAAGATCAATTTTTTATCGCCTACTACCAAGTTAAGTGTGTTGTCGTTGTTGATATCGTCAATCATAAACGGAGTAGAACCACTTAATGGAAAATCGCTTTCAATTGTTCCGGCATCGTTAATTAAATAAATAGTTGAAGCCGTAACTACACCAATTTTTTTGCTTTTATCGGGTAAAGAAAATAACAATGGTTGATGCGTGATGGTTTCCGGAATTTCTGTTTTAAACAATTGGTTGGCAGAGTTATCACTTACAATTACTTGATTTTCTAACGCAAAAACATGACTGCTTGAATTAGCTGTAGGGCTAATATTTGTAGGACTAAAACTGTAAAAATCTGTTTTGTTTTCTGAAATAAGTTTTAGCGTTTCTAATTTATCGTTGAAAAACAATTTTACCACATTGCCTGAAGAGTCAGCACAAATTAAGTAAGAAGAAGCCAAATCTTTTTCCACTTTTAAGAACACTTCGTTGGCAGTAGTGGGCAAGGTAGATTTTAGTTGTAAACGATCTTTACCGTTTCGTTGAACTATTTTTATACTTCCGTTTTTGGTTGGAATTACAATATAATCTTTGTTTCCAATAATAAAATGTTTGATAATGCCACTTGGCGAGCTTTTAGAAGCATCATAATCCCAACCTTTTACCAAATCGCCATTACTATCGTAATTATAAACGATGTTGTTACTACAGCCAATTAAAATACGGTAGTTTCTGTTGTTATCATAATCCAACGGACTAACAGGAGTGGTGGCTTCAGCTTTAAGTTCAACGGGAAATTTATTTACATTTTTACCATTTCTGTCGAGCAGATAAATTTTACTTTTGGTAGAAAATAATAATTGTAGTCTGTTGTTTTTAAAGATATCTACCTGATGTATTTGTCCGTGAATACGCTCGCTAAGTTGTTTCGTCCATAATATTTTGCCGTTGGTGCTTATCAGGTACAACTTATTATTTACATCTTGTACAATTACTTCTTTGGTTTGTGTTTGATGATTTAACACTATTTGCGGAGTAGTTGCTGTTGTATCCAATAAAACTTCCCACAATGTTCGGGTATCTTGTTTATAAACGGGATTGTATTTAAAATAAATATTGTTGTAAAACAATTGGTCTTTTTGTGGTGAAACCTGAAAGGCAATGGCTTCAAATTTTCTGATAAATTCAATGTTGCTATCAATTTCGGGGATAAATGGTTCGTCCATAAATGTTTTGTACCAATGTACCGAACGAGCAATGTTGTTATACACAAATATGGAAGCACTGCTAGATAACTGGTCGCTAAATGCTTGGAAGTTTTCATCTTTCTTTAGCGTTTTTTCGGCAACATAGTTTTTGTAAAATTCATTAATGCCGGTTTCGGTTTCCCCAAAAACCAAATAATCATCAATAAATAAATAATAAGGCTGATTAATATCGAAAAAAGGTTTGCCAAAAAGTTGGCTAAAATGCAATTGAAAATCTAATTGTTGAGGACTTTGCTCATTTTCTGTTGAGGCTTGTAAATTTGTTTTTTGTTGAATTGCTTTTATATTTTCTTTGGCTTTTTCCAAGCTGTTTACTCGAAAAAGTACAAACCTGTTTCCCGTTAAATCTTTATTAAGC